>Ga0255055_10000015_pt1 | contig 118155 bp, 117 predicted proteins | sample JV7_2_27_MG_FD_188633 | JGI IMG/M metagenome (GOLD analysis project Ga0255055, IMG submission 188633) | Seawater microbial communities from Jervis Inlet, British Columbia, Canada - JV7_2_27 | ecosystem: Environmental > Aquatic > Marine > Inlet | place: Canada: British Columbia | collected... | reverse complement strand
AGGAATTAGTGGTTTCATGAATAACTCATTCATCACGAACGGACAAAACCACACTCCACACCATAGGGTTTTGCCCTGCTACATACCATTCACACTACTAACCACCAACAACATGGTTAGTAACACACACATGGGGGGATACATCTTGCTGCCCACTGGGTATACATCTCACAAGATGTGTTGGAGAGGTCAAACTCTCACCCCCACCCTCTCAACATTATTCCTTTCTTCTTGTAAGAGAATATAGTATTACTAGATAAGAAGAACAAGAGAATATCAATAACAACGGAGAGTCGAACATGAATACAACCATGAACACACAGACAAACGGAACTATAGAGAGTTCCACACTAACCCGCCCCTTGTCAAAGTATGAGAGGCGTCACGGACTAACTAAGGAGATGCGGCTTCTCAAAGGCTCTCGAAGAACTAGGACATACCGCTTGAAAATAGCGACTGCAACACAGGAGGTGCAGTAGATGGGCGGTAGCGACTACGATGGTAAAGACCAAGCATACCAAGAAATGCTTGATGAGAACGACCATCTGCACCTTCTCAAAGATATGCTACTCGCTGAGATAGACCACATCTGCACACTCATATACTACCAAGAGCACTTGAAGCACCAAGATAACTGGGTTGCAGAGATGATAAAGCGTGGACTATTTACACCTGAAGAGGAGGAAGAGTAAATGCCAGTTGCGAATCTTGCCAATATAGTAATACAACACAAGAACTCACATCTAGGCAAGGATGACCTAGATATGTCTGCAACTCACAGGGATGTGATGAAAAGACACGCTCCCAAGTGTATGTGCAAGAGCACCCGAGGTAGGAAGATGGATATATTACTATCAAACCGTGTTTACTTCCGTCAGTTCAAAACAGGTGCATGGGCAGAGTTGAGGAAGGTACTCGGATGGGCATGCCGCAATTGTGACAATGCAGAACTACATTGCCGAACAGCCTCAATCTACAATACAGCAACAAAGGAGAGTCAAATTGAGATTAAGAAGAATGAGGGAGTAGTCATCCGTCGCGGATATGCAGAAGACATTCTCTATGAGGACATTGGGCTCGTTCCTGATGAATTGAAGCACTTGATTCCAGATGGTTGGACAGAAGGCTTTGGGAGATTACTTCCAAACCCAGAATTAGCGGAGCATCAAACGAAAGGAGAGGCAGACAATGAGTAACCCAACCAACAAGTGGCATGTAGGACTCTGCAATGGGAGACATGAAATCAAGACCAACGATGGTGAACTACTGAAGAACTTCATCTTCCCTGAGCCTGTGGATGACCCACTCGACTTCTCACACTTCCGCAGGACTTGTGGTGAGTGGATAGAGAGCAAAGACTGGATACGGGTTGAGCCTTACAAAATCAAACTATACCTTTATGTGACTGGACTTACACCTTTGCTTACTGCCTTCCTAAGTTGTTGGGTAAGGCTTACTGCCTGCACACCTGCACTTTCACTCATGCATTACAATATTGAGACCGGAGAATACGAAGAGGAGATGTGGCCCTGATGGATAACCATACTCATAACACAATAGCAGACACTACGCAATCCACTGTGTTCAAGCCAAGCGTCATTAGCAAGTGGTGTTCCATTGAAACTATTCCATTGATAGGTGTACTACATAGGGATATGACAAAATTCGTTAACAAGTGGTATGATGACGGACCTAGCGGAGAAGAATTCGAGGACCCTGATTGGGACCATTGTACTGACCATGACTGTAAAATATGCCCTTATCATAAGGTGCACCACGGTCTATCTGACTTCGGTGAGTTGTTCCCTGAGATTGTCGGCACTGAATTTGACCTTGAAGCGAGTGCCTTCCATAATATGGGTGAATATGACTCACTAAATGCATCTAATTGGGCAAAGTACCACATTGCTAATCAAGCACTTATCTTACTATCAACTGTGTTCAAGCCAAGCGCCATTAGCAACTTGTCACTCTTTGACCCTCTTGAATTCGATGATGAGTGGGTACAGAAGAATCCCGATAGCCCTCCAACTCATGAAGTCACACCATGTACCAAGAGTGTTCTAACATGTTACTTGGAAGGAGAGATGATATACCATCTTCCCTCAGGGAGACCAGTATACATCGTTAACTCTTACCTTGAGAAGATGCCAGAGTTCACCCCGTCAGGTCAGGAGAAACAAACAAAATGGACAGGTGGCAAAAACATCCCCGATGATGGCTACTTGTCTGATGACGATTGGGGCCCTAACAAACAAACCGCAATTTCTAACCTTCAAAAGATGGTAGATATTATGAATAAAGAAAATAAAGAAAAGAAGAAACAAACGGTCTATCCCGTTAACTCTAACAAGAGAGCCACAAAGATACTTGAAGCCTTATACAGGTTTGATGACAGTTGGGCACTGACATCCACGACTATGTCCAGAGAGAAAATGGAGAATACCTTCGTAAACTCCTTAAGATGTTCTAATGAGCAATTATTCAACTTTATTGAAACGCTAATAGATAATCTTCTCAAGCACGAAGCGAAGAAACTATTCAAAGAGCACATTTACTCTTTGTGTGGTAAGGCCTCTACACTTAGCGATTTCATGCAAGTCATCGTGAGTCAAACCGCAATGCCATTAATTGATGATTGCTATAACGACGCACTCTCTACTGAAGAGAGGCGAGATATTATTGGACGCTTGACAGAAGTCATAGCACAAGTAGTGGGTAATGCTATTGATGATGCTTTGATTAAAACTATAGATATGGGACAACCACATCGAGAAGGTGCCCTGCAACGACAGTCTAACCTGTCGACCTCTGACAAGTCATCTGAAGATATGAAAGAAACACTCAAAAAGTATTTGGAGATGTCTAAAGGAGACATAATGTCTAGTATCTTCATGAAGGGTTTCTTGGTTTACGATTCCAATGATGGTAACTTCGACCCAGAGTCACAGAAGGCCAAAGGTGTTAGAGCGATAGCATTGAATCAGGAATACCACCTGTTCTACTCTGCAAGAGCATTACACCTTTCATTAGATACTGCTGCTGTAAGTTCAGCAAGAGATTTGTTGCTTAGCCTATACAGGACATGGGGAACAGGTAGTCCATCGAGAAAGATATGGACTAAGAGTGGCTTCTTCATCAGAACCTGCCCTGCAACACCTCGTCCGGGAGCACTACCTAATGTGCTCGCTAAGAATGAGGAGGAATTCATTGAAGGTGTTAGGATGCTGAGTCAGTGCATGCTCAACCCGAGTCACTCTGACTACGACCCTAATGGTTCTTTGATAGTCCAGAGATTCAAGAAACCTATGTGCTCAGGTGTGGTTGGTAAAACTTCCTCTTCATTCATAGTTGGTCCTCACCATGATGGAGTTACAGCAGGTGGTGGTAGCAATATAGTGTTCAGCCTTAATGCTAGAGCACAGAGATACCTTGCACAAGACATCAGACTCATCAATCTCGAAGATGGTATGGATAACCACGAAATAGAGTTCGTATATGAGAACCCAAAATCAAGTAGTACATTGACTTGGTTCAAGAAAACTGCTGATGATAGGCATACTGGCAAAAATGCTAGAATAAAGCCCGGAATCACTCAAATGAGAGGATTACACACTGAAAAGATGGACATTAGACCGCCACCAAAGGTGAACGGCATTGTTCTACACATCGCTGGGAATGTCCCAGCAGGTTCAGTTGAACAATTAGTAGTCATGGATGTGGGTAAAGGCTCGCTTGAAGAGTGTTTGGAACTTGAACAGATGGCTAAAGATGGAGAATTACCTGAAGGCTTGGTAGTCTACGCCCCTGGAGGTACACAGAACGCTCATGTTGGAGGTGTGTCGATAGACTTCGGCTTCCCTGTTATCTATGGTATCAAACCAAAGAAGAACCACACTGTGTGGACGGAGATAGGGGGTTGGGTCACAGATATGCCGGAGGCAGAGCCTGAGCCATACGACCCTGAACCATTCCTTGACTTCTACAAGATAGGGTTGAGAGATGGAGATAGGTTCTGGACATACAATCTAGCACCATTATCACAATTCTTCCACAGTTTCATCAGTGGTCCCAAGAATGACCCAAGACTAGAAGCATACCTTGGTGGTGTGTTCACTACATGGATAACTAAAGCAGCATTAGCAGTCGGTATGGCTGAACTAAGGCACGGATTAGGAGGTAGATGTAATATGACTCCACATAGGGCATTCTCACACATAATGTACCAGAAGGCTATCTCTGGGGAGAGTGGTGTCGGGAACCTATTCCAAAGGAGTGAATACTACCGAAGACTCAACTACAATGAAATAGGCTATGATGACTTGCATGAAATCGCTAAGTTCTACGCTGAGTCATACAGTGAGGAGCACAATCAATGGCATAGTAATTCATACGGTGGTGACAAATACTTCAGTTCAGTCAATCCTACGGTAAAGGTCACAGAATTAGTCAAGAAGTTAATGAATGGTAAGAATGTACCTTTATCGAGAATACTAAGTCAAGTGAACAAGTTGGAGAATGCTGTGCACAACACAGGCTTCTTCTTCAACAAATTCCTCGGAGATAAGGATGCATTTGACATAGGTACACTCGGTCACAATAACTTCCAGTCAGCCTCTGAGCACTGGTTGGTCACAGCACCATTCTACGCCATGTTCTACACTAACTATGTCAATGAGCCTGAAAGAGTTGCAAAGGGTCATGACAAACTTATCCAGCACCTACAGAATGCAGCCAATCGAGTTAAGGAAAGTAACCGAGATTGTGATTTCAAGACCTTCTCAGCAGAAGAAATCTATGGTATGTCTAAACCAAGTGATTCTAATCAACCACTAACAGAATCATGGGACAATTTAGATGTTTCTGATGAAGATAGGGATTTGTTTGGTATACCACTTAATAATGGTTACACTATGCATGTTGAAGGTATCTGCGGATTAGACCAATGTGAGCGACAGGATTGTCAAAATTACTTTGCTACAAAAGAAATGGGATTAACAAGCGAGGAAGCGGCAATGGTATCAATGGCTTTGTCGACATACATGAGTAATTGGACAATCCAAGTTGACCCAGAGCATATCCCAACCGTAGCACAAATAGAATCAGAGATTACTGGTATGAGCACAAGAGCACCTGAGCAGACAATATTCGAGGAGAAGGAGCGTTTGGTAAAGCATGGTGAAATGAAAGTGTCGAAATATACCGGTGGTAGTCTGTTATTTCATCATGATGATGATACAGGAAATATGCACTTGTGGATAGATAAAATGTTGGCGAGATGGCAAATCAGTATCTCTTTGGTTTCACAGGATTTCAATACATCGACTGCTATTGATGCATGGAACAATTGTGATAAGTATTATCCCAAAATCTACGCTAAAGCAGATGAGTTAGACAAGGCTGCTGCCATCTGGGAAGAGGATAGTAATATGTTTATGCACTCTCATATGTTCAATACTAGGCGCCTTTATTCTAAAGGCAAGGAGAAATGGGCAAAAACCGGTGACTCTGGTTTCTTCAAGGAGGTACTGCAGAGAATGTCCGGTTCAAATCTTATTGGTCATAGAGATACCAATACACTGTTAAAAGAACTCCACACTGAAACAGACGATGTTCTCAGTGTAACACAATGGGAGAAAATAGAATGATTGATACAAAATATCAGCAAGGAAAAACAACAAAGAAAGGTGGATGGGTTGAATGCCATACAGGTAACCCACTCGCCTTCACCACGCATGACGGAATAAAGGTCTATGCAGGTGGTAGTAGTAGAGCAGGAGGATGGTGGCTCATGGATGAGACACCAGACTTGGCTATGGGGCCAGACAACGAAGTAATGAAGGGTATGCCTAGTAAGTACTCAACAAGAGGTCTGGACGCGGAGAAATGGTCTTGCATGAGCAAGATAGAGCAAGTAGAACCTAAGGAGATACTTGCGATAGACTTCCCTGATTACAAAGTCCCGCAAGATTTAGGCAAAGAGTTCTGGGAAGAACTGGCAGAGAACATCAGGACTAACGAGATTAAGTCCATCCACTGTATGTGTATGGGCGGACACGGTAGAACTGGTGTGCAACTGTCTATCCTAAGATATCTATTGGCTAGTGATGAAGAGAAGAAGACTTGGAAAGATTCCAACGAACTCATCACCGAAGTCAGAGATAATTACTGCCAAAAGGCAGTAGAAGCGACAGCACAACAGAAGTATGTAGCAGATATGTGTGAAATAGAAGTTGGACCCCCACTTGGATTCCACAAGGGATACACCCAAGGCCACAGTGTTTACGGTGGTAGCACAAGTGGTTGGCAGAAGAACCCACCTGCTAAGACCAACTACAACATCAAGTTGGTGGAGTGCACACTATGTGACTTCGTATCTTGGGAGAACACTGATGAAGACATACTGAAAGACGAATGGTGTTTCGACATCAAGTGTCAAGGTAAATTAGTGGATGTGAGCCCCTTCGTGGTCAAGAGAGATACCACTACCAATTCTACCGACTACTGCATGTGTTTGAAGTGTTTACAACCGGTTAGCGACCTTCAAGTGATGTCAATAAATCATCTCAGTGAAGAGTTAATGACAACACTACATGGTGACAATTGGGCAGACTTGTTAGAGAGTCAGACGAGATTGAACTCAAGTAACACCTGCAAAGGTAACCTGCTTAGGAACCTTGTAAATGTATGGACTACGGTGTTAGATGGAGAGGACAAGATACTTGAAAATGTCATCGTGGTAGATTCTTGTGTACTGTGTGATATCACCATGAAGGATAGGTCAGATGCTCCTAACTACACCAAAGGGGACCGAGGCTTTGTCCATCATGTGAAGTGCGACTACTGTTTCAAGAAATTGAGCCCTCATATACTAACTATGGCTCTGGATGTCAAGAATGCTACCACACTCAAGGCTTGCCCTGAGTGTATCAATAAGAGTAAGGATGCATCGTTCTTCTTCACTAATCAATTGGTGAAGGAAGATGGATTAATCTTAGATGGTGTGAGTCCACAGCATTGGTTCAGGCTTACCAATAGAAAGAACTGGCCCGATGACCCAAACCCACCTAAACAAGGTGAGGCGAAGGAAGAGGGTAATGGTCCAACTAACGAAACTACCACAGGGGAGGATGACTACAATGTCGTCTGAGATAAGCGCTAACCACGATAATTACTGGGTGAGGGAAATCGCATACATAATGAGTGAGATGATACACGCTATTGGGGAGAGCAATAATCCTAATCTAACTGATGAGCAGAGAAAAGGCTACGATAGGAGAGCCGATTATCTCAACCAAAAGGCGATATTCTGCATCAACAATGCATACAACGACTCCAAGAAACAGGAGAATGAAGAAAATGAATGAAAACATTAAAAAATACTTGACAAAACCGACGAAGGTCGTTCCCGAAAACGATGTTACTGAAATCTTCGATGATAACATCGAAGGTGAGAAGGGAGCACCAAACCTGACTGCACCAGAGTTCAGGATTAAATCGTCATACCTGCAGAACGGCGGGAGTCTACACCTACAGTTTGGACACCCCGACCCTGCAGAAGTTCATCAATTGATGAAAGAAGAAATTGGCACACCATTCTGCCAGACAGGCTCGGATAGAGCACTAAGGCAGTATGGTATGGCTTTCAACATCCCAACTGCCAATGGTTCCATAGACCAACACGAGATGATGGAATTAGGGAGAAGGCTTCAGGAGTCTAGTCACAATGTGGTTAGTTTTGCTAGCGAAGCCTCAGACTACATGATAATGGAGTTTGTTGGAGTTACTGATGGTAAGAACAACAGAGATGAAGATGTCAAGATGCTTGAGTTCACAATGGCAGACGGCGAATCTCTGTTCGTGGCATTCAGTCATTTGGATGCTATCGTCAAGCATCCGAACGAGAACTACCCTTGTGTGAGGCAAGAGTGGCTTCTTGCTTGGCTATGCATGAACTTTATTGAGGTGTCAGAGGATGAGTAATAAACCACCTCTGACACCCAATACGATTGCTAACATCATGTGGTCTGCTGCGAAAGGTGACCCAAAATTACCACCGCTGGACAAGGTATGCAACGACTTCCCAACTACAAGTGTCATGGCTTGTCTGCACATGTTTGCGAAAAAGATGGAAGATACAGATGATGCTAACGATAAGAAGATTATGCTGAAGATAATTTTGGAAATTGAGAAGAGATACACGCTCAAAGACACCTGTATGCGTTCACCTACACCTGCACTACACCGACTACTGAAGGAGGAGAAATGACCAACTACCCACTAACTAGCGATGAGACAATGGAACTAATTGAAGATTGGGAGTTCATAACTGCCCCAAATGAAGATGAAGATAGTGGGTACTATGGGTGGGAAAAAGCCCAACTTGACACTGTTAGAAAGAAAGAGAAATTTGGCTCAATTAAGGATGTAAATCGTATTTGGTCAGTCGTAGAATCTGACGAATGCAGTTGTTTGTACATATGTGCTGGACAAAGATGGGTCAATGTTGTCCACTATATGGTTAGCAACATACCTTGGAGCGATGACGACATAGAATGGTGTGATTACCACTGCCAAGAATGCCAAGAGAAGGAGGAAGAAGAATGAGCAAAGAAGAGATTATCGCATACCTATTGGAAAATTGTGCGGATGACGGAGAGGAACCGAAATACAGTGACCCCAAGTTTCACAGTGTGAACAGGGATAATTGGACTATCGCTGACCTGTTCATCAGACAGCACCTCAACAACGGCTGTGATGGCTTTGGTATGGAGAATGTCGCAGAGGTATACGATTATTTGGTGAAACACAAGGGAAAACTGATGGAATACAATCTTTTGTCCAAAGATGGAATGAACAATTTCGGTTTCACGCTGTGGAAGAACTACAACATAGGGCGTGAGGAGGAAGAAGAATGAGTATTCACGATGAAATGATACCTTGGAGAGAACACCTAAAGAAGTGTAGATTGGAGGATGAAGAATGATTAGGTCAATGAAATTATTCTGGAGAAGAGTTAGAGGTAAAGAACCTGTAATGGGTGCAGTAAAGGAGGAAGAGTAATGGGACTAGATATGTATCTCACAAAACACACATCTGTGATTTCTTTCTATCTCAGTTCAACCAACCAACCAGAGCGCAAGTTAAAGATAACAGGGATGCCGGGTGTAAATGAAGAGAAAGTAGTCCAGATTGTGGAAGAAGCAGCCTACTGGAGAAAGTGTAATGCAATTCACGGTTGGTTTGTGGAGAATGTCCAAGAGGGGAACGATAATTGTCGCACCTATCATGTCGAGGTCTCTGGGGAGAACTGCAAGAGTTTGAGTACATTGCTCAAAATCTGTGAAGGCATATGGTCATGTTACTTGAAGAACAAGAATAACCATGGTCAGCCTAATGAGATGGCTAAGCAGTTTGCAGAGGAGAACCTACCTAATACTGAGGGATTCTTCTTTGGTGGTAAAGGGTACGATAAGGACTATTTTGAGTGGCAAATCAAGCCAACGATAGACCAACTCAAGCCGATAGTAAACGGAGATGCCCCCAAATTCTACACTTGGTATGAGTATCGTTCGAGTTGGTGATTATGCAAACAGTAGAAGATATGTTTGATAAAATACCACTGTTGCCACTCATGTGGGAATTTGCTAAGCAACATGCTAAAGAAGAGGGTGAGAAGAATGAATGAGACCCACTATACCAGAGACCAACATAATAATGTCTGGATGCATTACATTAGCCAAGTCAATGTGGCAGGAGAGCCCATCACGGCTAAAATCTTGCTCAAAGGGGACTTAATTCCACCCCATATGAGAGAAGGTGAGGAAGAATGAACCCTAAGCATGTTGATATAGCGATGTGTGAAGGATGTAATGTCGCTCTTCTTGACTACGATGAGTGTGATAGTTGCATAGAGTGTGAAGCCTGTGGGATTATGACCCCACCTCAAAAATTAGACCCTGCACTACTACTCGAGGCTGAAGTGGAGATATGTAGAGATTGTACTAACTCCTGGTATGCAGATGAGGTCATCAATGCGATAAGTGATAGTGATTGGGAGACTAAATACCCAGTCACGGCAGCAGCGAAAAAGAAAAAGAATGAAGAAAAGCCAACTATGGCTGGATTTAATGGTGAATAAAATGACAATGAAAACAATAGAAGAATACAGAAAAGAGGTCGATGCCAGACCATTTGAAACTCATAATAAGTATAGGAATAGGATTGGCACGATGAAGAGGCACACAATACTGATGGCGAGCAAAAAGAAATGGTGGGAAAGGAAAGCAGAACGGGATGAATACAAAGAGATGTGTAAGCGTGTAAAATCCACACACGATGCTAAGGTTAAGTCCCTTCAAGAGGCAAAAGAAGGTAGTTTTCAGAGGGAGCAAATCATGTACGACTTCCTAAGAGGGGCTTACGGAGAGTACGAAGAGGCACCTCCTTGGATTACTGGGGTTTACCTTTCAATGCAAGGAATTGAAGTGGAGGAGACAGAAGTAGTCCATGATGAAGTTCCTGGTGTATATGATGTGGAGTCATACCTTGTTTTAGATGAACATGGCTCATTTGATATTGATGAGGGGGAAGAAGAATGAACACAAGGCGAAAGAGTTGTAAATCCTGTAAAAGAGGTGACAAACCTCTGACGATAGTTTACTCTAAGGTGGGCGTATACCAATACTGTGAAGCCTGTGTAGAGGAAGCATTATTAAGTGGAGACATTAGACATCGTCAAGTCGAAATTTTAGTCAAAGGGGGCTCAAGCGATGTTTAGTGAATTAATATTGGGAGCCATGGGTATTGTATTCATCTGGTTCTTTGCCTATGTGGTGTTCTTTCTCAAGGAGACAGCAAAATGATTGTAACTAATTGTCTAGAATGTGGAGAGCCTGTCCCATACCAAGGGAAAGGGAGACCGAGAACAAGACATGTAAGATGTATGACCCCGAGGCAAAAAAGAGATAGGGCGTACATGAAATCTTACATGCCCAAGTACTACGAAAGACCTGGTAATAGAGAGAAACACAACCAAAGGTGCGTAGAGTACCTTGAACGGAGAGAAGTGAAGAGTGGCTGGGAATTACAAAAGTTACTTGCTCCAGATGAGGATGAGGAAGATGAAGTCTGACTTCATGAAAATCAGACTGATAACACAAGAGTGGATGTTTGAGGAGTGGGATGTAGGTTCCACCCCCAGCCTTTCGCTTTATCCTTTGCAACAAGGCAAAGTAGATAAGTGTCAAGCCCTCGTAGAGGGTTACCAAGAAAAAGGAGAAGAAGAAAATGACAAAACAGAAAATAATAATGATAGCAGATAAGGTCAAGAAGAGCGAATCTGGGACAGTAGTATCGCTACACTACTCGGCTATAGGGGGAGACGATACAATCACCCTAGTCCCATTCGATGCCTTGACCACTTTCAAGATTAAAGAGGGAGAATGGCTCTGTAAGGTGTCCCAATTTGAGACACCTGGAGGAGTATTCAGACCCGAGATGGTCTTCAAAGGAGAGAGACAGCCAGTGCAGCCAAGTAGCGAATTGCACATAGACCTGATAGACATGGTAGAACAAGGTGCAGCAGAGAAGAACCTCATAGCACGCATCAACGACACCCCAACAACAGAACTAACGAAAGGAGTGGAGTTTGCTAAGGTATGGGAAGCCGAAGAAGTAGATTCTTCCGCAGATGTATGGGATGGAGCCCTGTTGAAGGGAGGGAGAGCCAGGAAGACGGCTCCTTGGAACTTCACACCAGAGTTCCTACCTAACTTTGTGTTTAGTGGAGAGGAGTTCGTAAGGGTGAACAAGCCCAATGGCAGCGCAGCCACTTGGAGTATATTCAACCCAGCGATGAAATCAGAGACACGACCTGCTGGAGCCCTACTGGGCTCAGTCAGCGATAGATACCATGTGCTTCCGCACCCTCAATGGGTGGAGCCGATGCTGAGATACGCAGAGATGTCCAACATCAACTCGTCAGTCACAGCATGGAATGATGGTGCTCGTTGTAGAGTGGACTTAGATGTGACCCAAGCGGCACAGACTAGGAAAGCAGCAGCAGCCCAATTGAAGGAGAGGGGACACAATTTCCTAAGCACAGACGCATTTAGTGAGGCTGCCCAGAACCTGGATGGACTCTACAAGTTTGGGTTTACGATTAACAACAGCCTAGATGGGAGAGGTTCCTTCAGCGTTCATGGTGGAGCCTTGAGAACCTATTGCAGCAACCTTGCAGTTGCTGGAGGCATCAAGACAGCCTTGAACCTCAGACATACCAAGGGAGTCATGGCTGATATTGATTGGGATGTGTTAGGCTTAGACCTAGTGAATGCCACAGCAGAACTCAATGAGTGGTTGGTCAATACCGAACTGCTCTCTTGGGTTCCGATGGACATCCAACTGATGGACAAACTGATGTATGTGATGAGTGAGAACAACATAGGTCTATCACCACCTAGAGTCATCAAAAACAAAGAGACTCAAGAGGTCAAGAACATCAACAGGAGTCATATGGATTTGGCTCTATCACAGGGTTGGAAAGACCCTAGCCTGTACTATGTGAGAGCAGCCGATGAGAAGAATACAGCGTATCATGCGCTACAATGCTTCACAGGAGCCATAACTCACAAGCCTACTGTGTTTGATGACAAGAGGAAACTCGATGGGACAGCATTGGGTATGGACACCTTAGATGGGAGACTCAAGAGAGTCAATGATGTGTTCACAGACCTGCTGAACAACACCTTGTTCCACGCAGATTATTCCGATATCGAATACAATATAGAGGACAGAAGGCCTGTTATGGCCCATATACTGAATGAAAATCTAATGGAAGAATGGCTGGGAGATACCCCAGCATATACAGAGGTGCACGGCATAAGTGCACTATGATACTCACACCCGTTGGAACGGGGCGAGGGAGTATAACCAACGATAAGTGTGAGAAACATTTTGGTTTGTGTTGTGTTATGTTATGCCTTTTTGGTATGCGTTCAACTCCCTCGTCCCACCTAGTGGGAGTAGAGGAGAATGAAGAAAATGAGTGAAAAAACTTGGAGCAAGAAAAGAGAACTGAAAGAGAAGAAAATAGGGCAGGCCTTGAAGTGGGCGACTGGTAAAGAGTCGTTTACTAAGAGGGCGCTGCTCGCTGGCCCTTGGAAGGGAATCAAGCCGGGAACGGCTGTTAGATTTCTCAAGGAAATGCGAGATAGAGGAGTGATTTTGATGCATGGGAGCACAAGAAAAGCCTTCTATACTTTGGCTAACGCTGAAGTAGCACCTGAAATTACTGCACCTGTAGATAACGCCAGAGAAGAAGTTGAGGAGGAGCAAAACCCTTGGCTAGTGGCTAGGTCTATAACAGGCCAGAGAGCATTGAACATCGCTACGCTATGTGATGCACTGCTCTCTGGAGAGGCTGGGCTGAATGCTTTGGCTGAAATTAAGAACCAAGCGGTTCTTATCCTTGGAGACCTAGAACTTCTGGAGGAATAATCGTGGAGATGGCGGAGACCGATGGGCCTTGCCCATGTGGTGGGACCGTCTGCAAGAATGGCTTTGGATGGATATGGGGAAGCATCCAGGACCTACAAGGAAACATACACAGCGGACGCTATGATGTGAAAGTGTGTGAGATGTTCCCAGAGGAGTTGCTGGAGTGGGATGCGGAGGATGGTATATTCCTACCTCCACCCCCACCCGGAATGAGTATTGAGTCCATCAAGGGCTTCATGGGGATATTCAAAGACACCGAGAAGGACTTGCAGAAGGGGGATAGTGGTATCACCACCTCCGAAAAGAAACACGAACAATTTGAAGGAGGATGGCAAGATGGAAACACATGATAGATTGGAATTTAGGGAATGGCTAACTGAAATGGCTAGCGCCTTAGAAATTGAATTTATTGAAAGGTTAACTGACGCTGGACTAATAATGACAGTCAGACAGGACTCGTGGAAGGCAGGCCCTGTTATGAACATCTACCTGCGAAGGGAGAAAGACTGATGCAAAACTGGGTCGGGGAGAAGGAGACTCCTCGGCCCAGAGCCTACACAAACCCAAAAACAAGGAGAAAGAAATATGAGTAATATTGAAAAAATTGACGAAGAAATGATGATTGAATGCGGTCTACCTGACCACGGTTTCATAATACCGAAGGACAAGTATGACCATGCGATAGACTACCTAACGGAGCATCCTGAAAACATTGAGGCTGCATGGGGCAACCCTAGTGAGTGGGAAGGTAAGGGAGGCGAACTCTTTGGGTTCGTAGGACCTGACTGGAAAAGCAGTACCAACCCAGGACTACATGGGCGCATAAAAACTGGAACCTGTGGTTGTCTACAACAGATACGAGCAGCCTTCAAGGCTGGGGGTGACGGAACAAGTGGACACATGGAAATGTCCCACTGGCCTAGGCTTTGGCAGACAATCGCTGACGATAGGAGTCTTCCGTCTAAGTCTGAGGACATAGGCGTAGGAGACCTACCAGTCTTTGCCATGTGGCAGAGAGAGATTGACGAGAAGCGGAAGCAAGACGGAATGATGGTGCTTTGAATGGGTAAGATAAGCCAATTCAAGACTATCTTGACTTGTACCTGTCCTGGCCGTCCTGCTATGGGAACCGGAGGGGACTTAGGCATGACGGCAGGCGAGTTCGGGAGGGTTAAGTGCGGTAAGATGATTGAAATAGACATCAAATCCGACGATGGTCCTGTTGCCCTCACCAGTGGTCTCATTAAGAAGCAAACCAAGCCGTTCCTAGAAGCGAATGGTTGGAAGAATCTGAAGACCTTGGGTTTTTTCCAGCGTCTATGTCCGAAATGCTCGGAATATGTGCTGAAGATGAGAGCCCGAGATAAGAGAACATGGGGCTGATTGCTATGGTAACAGGAAACGAAAACCTGGAGTCGGAGGGTTCGCCCTCCGGCTCCGACCAAGAAATAAGAGAGTGGAAAGTAATGATAACGGTGACTGAATACCACTACTTCACCATTGAAGCAGAAAGCCAAGAAGAAGCAGAAAGAATAGCAGACGATAATGATGTATGCTACTGCGACAGCGACAGCGCAAGCGAAACCTATGTTGAGGTCCAAAGCGTAAAGGAGGTTAAGTGAATGAAAATAACTGATATAATCGAACACGAACACTTTGAACTGTTCATTCTAGGCTGTTGCTTAGGATTAGTAGGAGTACTATACTTCAAGATGAGGGAATTGATAAACGACTACCAGAGAGTGAACAGAGAAAACCTAGCGTTCACTATGGCTGTGGCCACAATGATAGGTGCTAGCGTGATAGACCAAGGGACATTTGACGAACTGTTCAAGATGTATCACGAAGCACTAGATGCAGAGGAGGAAGAGTGAATGACTCCACTAGATAGTCAAGAGGAAGCCTACATGCTTGAAGAGGACCTAGCCAGACTAGCAGAGTTTGATGCGATAGAGGCAAAGAAGGAGCACTGGGCTCCTTGGAATGCGTTGGAGGCGAAACTGCAAGAGATGTATGATGCTAAGAAAGCAGTAGATGATGCTGCTTATTATTCAGACGAAGCAGACGGGTTGTGCGAAAACATAGGTATCAACCCTTCTCATCACGCTACCGACGAACTGTGGGAATGCTCTTGGGAGATAGAGAAACTGATTGAGAAGACTGAGAAAGAGTCAGAAGACCTGTATGAAAAACTAGGGGGAGAGTGAATGACCACACCAGGCAATCATTGGAAACCTTGTGTGGAACACCTCACAAAGAGGCTTGATGCACTTGAAAAACTAGTCATGAAGCAACACGAAATCATTGGGATATTGATTAACGCTGGAAAAAGATTGGAGAAGGAGATGAAGGAAGATGAAGAAGAAGATTAAATGCCCAGAATGCGGTGATGAAGATGGTATAACAATGTGGAGGTCAGGAGAGTGTGGCTATAGTGTCTACTACCACAAAGAGTATAATGAGATACACTATGACCACCTAGAATACGATGAGTTGTCCTTTGAGACCTTCTCATGTCATTGTGGGTATGAGAGCACCGACGAAAGTAAGTTCCTTGTGGATGTGAGAGAATGATAACAACAAACAGCGATTCATGTAAGTATCATGGGGAGAAAATGAAAAGGACTTGTCCTGGTTGCTTAACAGTAGAGATTACTCGACTAAGGAAAGAGAGAAACTACTGGCAGAGCAGATGGAGAATAGATTATTGGGGACCAAGGAGAGATGGAAAATGAATGGAAAAGAAATAGACAAATGGTCAGAGAAGCATGTAGGTAGCCTAGCATTGACGAGAACTATAGTAGGGTTCCTCAATGTAGCATTGAGCATCATAGTAGTGGCGAAATTGTTCGGGTGGATATGATGCCTCTCTATTACTGCTTCTGCAGAAGTGGAGGAGGACGAAAGATGTCCAAGATGGGTTCTCCATTGAAGCCGCACCACAAACAAGAATCAATATGGCTAGAAGGGTATACTTTTCAACGCTACAAATGTCCAAACTGTAGAGACATCCGTGTCGTAACATACAAGTTTGGCAAGCCTGAAATGGGAGGGATTCCTAGATGAAGATGCCACAAGTAGCACCTCATTGCGAATATTGCGGGAGAATCCTCTGGGGTAGAGCCTGCAATTGTGACAAGCAACCAAGCCTCAAGAAGAAACTAACTGGCTGGTTCGATGTGAACGCAGATGGAGAACTAACGGTGGATGACCTCAGCATCATAGCCATAGGCCATCATTGGATGCTCATAGGTGGGCTATTCATCTTCGTCGGAGCCGTAGGGAATGTGATGGGTTGGTGGGCCATCAATTCAGATGCATTCTGGGCAGCAGCAGGGCTTGCAGCCATAATGGAATACCGAGACGATGTGAAAAGGGGGAGAAGACAATGAACACAGACCGAGAAGATTTGAGATTACTCATTACTGAGTTTAATGATGGCCCAATGGGAAGTGCTGATGACTTTGCTTGGAGAAGGCACTTGAAAACATACGAGGACTTGCTCGCAGAGGTCAAGCGGTTGCGTAGTGACTTAGAGATTAACTATCAAGCGAGGAGGGAATTAGAGTTCGAGACCCTTGAACAACAGGTTCTCATCTACAAACTGATGGGGGAAGAAGAATGATTGACACAGACAAATACGAAGGACACACACCTGCACCGTGGAAGGCGATGTTCAATCTCCCTCATGTGGAAGGGTCATGTGTAGTGAGTGATGAAGATGAAAGTGATTTTGGATGGACAGATGGTGAGCGAATACTTGGGCCATTGAGGGTCGGTGAATTGACTGATGATATGCCTGATACTAAACTCATAGCAGACGCACCTGAACTGCTCGCTTTCTATTTACGAGTCAAGAAGATTATGGACATGGAAGAAATTGAGGAAATTGTAAGAGTCGAACTGATATGGACAGTAATGCAGGAGATGAAAGAATGATTGACACAGACAAATACGAAGGAGAAATAATAGACGAGCGAGAGATAGACCTACCATCGCTTATGATTTACATGGCGTTTAACAGACCCGAAGAATTGAGCGCAGTTAAACAAGCGATACATAGTCATAAATGTGATGTTGAAACTGTAAGATGGGCGGTTAATTGGTGGCATACTAATTGGGGAGGTATAGACCCTGATGCTCTTGAATACTTGGGGATAGGTGATGAAGAATGATTGATACAGACAAATACGAAGGACACACACCGGGGCCGTGGAAGATTGAACACTTTCCTGAGTTGGACGCGGTGAGAGAGTCATACTACGATGAAGATTTGAAACTCATAGCCGCCGCACCTGACCTCCTAGCAGAAGTCAAGCGGTTGCGCCATGCTTTGACTCATGTTGGAGCAAGTCTATACCTAGACTCCAACGATTATATTACATGTGACTACGCTAAACTATTGGAGTATTGCATGGAACAAATTGGAGAGCCGGATGATATGACGGGTGAGATGGGAGTAATGATACAGGAGAGGATTGATTGAATGACCAAGACAATTACAGTTAGTTACAAACCACCTGACAAACTATCTATGAAGTGGCCATACAAACCAAACTACACAGACATCAATTCTGCTGTGAAGTCTTGCGGGCAGGCTAGATGGAGTCCAAAGGGTAAGGAATGGCTCATTCCAGCAGCATCAGGCATTCAAGTGGCTAAGGCAGTCAAGCCCCACTACCTTGAACTTTCAGAAGCCATACTTGCTGTCCCTGAGGTAAATAGTGCCCATGAGACAGCAGCAAAGAGAGTCCTCCTCAGTAGTGCGATAGAGGCTGAACCGATGTGGCTCGCTGGACTCAAGAACCCAGAATTGGTGAGACCCTACCAATGGGTAGCACCAGAGATGTTTGGGCACGGAGAGAGGTTACTCATAGCAGATGACATGGGATTAGGTAAGTCTCTCCAGGCTCTCTTGTGCATTCTCTCCGGCCAGTATCAGAGGGTGCTCATAGTCTGTCCTTCTGTGGTCAAGGTGAACTGGGCCAACGAGGTGGAGAAGTGGACAGAGATGGATGCTTCAGTCATCTACGGCTACAAGAAGGAGTACAGAGTATCCGACATCACAATTATCAATTATGATTTGCTACACGCTAGAGTAGATGAACTTCTAGCGGACGATTACGACTGTATCGTCTTCGATGAGTGTCACACACTCAAGAATCAAAAGGCCCAGAGAACGAAAGCCGCTAAGAGATTGGCGGCTTGGCCTACAGTCAAGGGTATGATAGCCATGAGTGGCACACCCATTCTGAACAGACCTTCAGAGGTATTCACAGTTCTCAACATGCTGAGACCCTTTTCATTCAACAATTACTACCTGTTCGGGAAAAAATACTGTGGAGCAATCCATAACGGATATGGTTGGAACTTTGACGGGGCTAGCAACATAGAGATTAGCGACGATGGGATAACCCCACCCCTCAACCACCTACTCAAAGACATCATGCTAAGGAGAACGATGGATGACCCAAGACTGTCAGACCAAATGCCTGACCTGTTGCAGACCATCATAGAGGTGGACATCTCACGCACTCAGTATGATATAGTCTACAACACACTGATGGATGAGTTAGAGCATTACAGGACAACGGGTAGCGGAAGCATACCTCCTGGCCTCCTGCTGAACATCCTCACAGACCTCAGACACGCCGCTGGAAGAGCCAAGGTGAAGGGGGCTTTCAGTTGGGTTATGCATTACATAGACACCTACAGGCCCAAACCGATAGTGGTGTTTGCTCATCACAGAGATGTCGTGGAGGGACTGGCAGAGAGCCTCATGATAGAGGCCGGGGAAGATACTATGCTCTGTATCACAGGCTCCACACCGGACAAGCGGAGGCAAGAACTAATCTCAGAGTTCCAAGAGGGTAAACTCCCATTTCTAATTTGTAGCACACTAGCCATGAAAGAAGGAGTCAACCTCGACGCTGCAGACACCACGCTATTCGTAGAGAGGGAGTGGGTTCCGGCCCATGAGAGGCAAGCAGCCTCGCGTGTGAGGCGCATAACACAAGAGAGCGATGTGTGCCACCAAGTCATTCTAAGTGCCGCCAACACGGTGGACACCCACTTCGACAAGGTTGTCAGGGATAAGGAAGCAATAGTAAAAGCCGCTTTGGATGGCTCAGAAAGCGATAAGATGATAGTGGCGCAGGCAGTCGCAGACTCCCTGATGGCTGGGAGGGCACTGATATGAAAATCATCAAGAAATGCACAGAATGCGACAAAAAGGCCCCTGTCTACAGGGGTATAGGTAACAAGGTTTGGTGCAAGGGCTGTGCTTACCTAGCACCATCAGCACCAAAGCCATCTGTCGAGCCAGTAGATGATGGGCGACCCAGAATCAAATTCACATTAGGAGAGGAGAAGAATGAGAGCAAAAAGCCAGAAACACGCGGAATATGAGATTGTAGGAGCGATACTATACCAATTCAAATTTGGTAAGATATTCCAGGAGTTGGGTCCGAAGGATGACCCAGTAGCATACGATAGGGTGACGAAAGCCGCCAAGAAGTTACGAGAAGAATTCGATAGGAAACGAGAGAAACTGAGGAAATACCTCCCAGATGACCATGTTGACTATGTAAGAAGAGGAGAAGAAATATGACGATAACACAGAAGTTAAACGAAATAGAAGAACAGACGAAAGAACTAGCACAACAAGCACAATCCCTAGAGGAGAATAAGAGGGCCTATGAAGGCCTTCTAGAGTGCGAGGTTCATGACCATGTATGGAAACTAGAGGGAATAGGTTCCAACCTTAGATATGTGCAGACGATACAAATAATCTGTGAAAGGTGTGGATGCTATGCTATGTATAGCCAAACACAATGTCAACATGTGAGTAGTGGTGGTATAGATGGGCAAATACCAATCACACACCACACACAGGTTCTTCTGACAGACCTAATCCCAGAGGAGAACGAGTGAATGAACAGGAGGTTAAGCGTGTACGAGTTGCAAGAAGATGGGCTGGTTCATGTAGAAGGTGAAGCCTACGAATTAGGCTCTCTACAAGTTGCTGGTCAGATGATAGACATAGACCACATCGTGAAAACGGATTCAGAAGCGAAATTCTGTTACAAATTGAGAACAATGGCTTGTTGTAATGCAAAAGTGAAAGAAGATGAGTTATTGCTGGTGAGTGATAAGTACTTCATTGTACCATGTTATCATTGTGAGGTCTGGTCACATTGGTTGAAGAACAAACCGAAATCCACATCAAAAGGTATGGGGGGTTTCCTTACAGGATTCAAAAGGAGGTTCTTGAAATGGTGAATGACCATCTTACACCTTCATCATGGGAGCCCACAGAAGAAGACCTAGAATGGACTAGGGGTGTCGTTGAGAACCTAGAGATGGGGCAAGACTGGATGGAGGGAGAGATGGCGTTTCGCAAGACGGGGGACGCCACTCTCACCCTCCTCACCAGAACCGAGAGAGCAGAGATGGCTGCACGCAGAGTAGAAGTCGTGTTGCAAATGATAGGCTGGCATCTAGAAATGGAGCAAACCAAAATCATCCCCGATGACCCTCAACTAGCCGCTGAGATGATGCAGAAGGAGGCTCAATCATGGCTATGCCCCCATTGTAATGAAACTCCAGTGGTTAACATGGACTTGGGGAATGCTCAATGGGAGGTTCTAGGGAATAACCAATTCGTAGACGAGAGTGGGGAGGAAACCCTCGCCGATAGATGGGTAGTAGGAGTCACTTGTGATTGTGAGGAAGTGATATATCTCAGTCCCGATGACTACTATCTAGTCGCGGGGGAGACCCTCTTCTATACTTGGGGAGGGTGGTTCCCAATCCAACCTGAGCAAATGGTGGAAGCAGTAGATAAAGGATATTGGGAAGACCTATATGCTCAGCCCCTTGGTAGCGAATGGGGCGGCAAACCTGTCCCCCTACACATGAGGGGACTCATGTGTGTAAGAAGAAAAGGAGAGGAAGAGGAATGAGGACTACACGCCTAAGACAGAACATTAAGAGATACCTAGCAACAAATGGTGAGTGTAATACCCAACAGATATTGGAATACATAAACAGCACTATGCGGCACGGCACAACTCCCCAGCAATTGGGGAATGTGCTGGCCAAAGATAAGCAGATTGTGAAAGTTAGTGACACAAGACGCGCAGGCACGCTGAGCGGCAGTTATAGCATATGCGTGTGGGCGCTCACGCCCGCGCCTGAGTGATACGCGTGGGCGGGTTAAGACACCGTCGCACGCATTGCGATAATTGTGGGGTAGTGCTCAACAAATTGAATACTAAAGGGAACCTCGCTAACGCAATAAACTGTGGGAAATGTTACTTGGATAGAAAGCAGAAGGAGAGAAAGAAGCGTGAAAATAGATGACGCTGCTATCTTAGTTACTGCTGTCAATACAGCGGAGAGCAGAGAACAAGAGAGTTTACTGTATAACTTTCTGGTAGAGAACAAAGGAGAACTTGAAGAGTTCTGTTCTCTCCTCTATGGGCCAGCCATTCTCAAGCCTGAGCACATAATGAGTGCTCTACACAGAGGACTAGGTATGTTTCCCGAGGAGTTTGAACTCATTGAAGGGGCTCCATTGGTCCCAGCATTGGTATCAGAATCACCAGATGAATGTGAGGACAACATGACAATCCCAGAAGCCCTATCCTGTGTCTCAGAATTGAGAGTCATAGAGACTGCTCCAGACATAAAAGCCATCTTCGCTAAGATGGATAAGAGGTCTGCAGAAGCCCTATGGTGTAGAGCCCTCGGAGAAAGGCCAGTTTTGCCCCGTAAGAGGCTGCTCAGAGCCGTTGCACATGGTGGAGGTAAGTACCCCCCAGAGAGGCTTACAAGTGCTCTATCAGTGGAGAATATCGCAGTAGTCCTTGGTAGGGCTATAGAAGGTACTCTTTCTGATGAATTTCGCATTCAACCAGGCCACCCATTCAGGGCCCCATCATTCGGTCCCTGGAAATACTGGTCTGTCCCATTCTTGAACACTTACTACGAGATTGTATCAGGTCCACGCAGGTACGCGCACCAATACCAAGATGACATCTTCGTGTATGACGGCATGGGTGAGATACTACCTAACGCACCAGCAGACCTAGCCATAGGAGGAGACTGTGTGGCTTTGGTAGACGAAGGGGGGGATGTGATAGAGTGGCTCCACACAGAAGCCAACCCCGACCAGTGGGAAATGGAATACCAAGCAAGGTCAGTAAAACCTCAGAGAATAAGAGATGCTGCTCATCTCAGGACACTCTCACAGGCTATGGAAGATGGGGAAGTGCTCAGACTCATTGATGGAGACAAACCACACATTCATGGTCAGCACAGAGGGGGCTTCATCCAGCCCAAAAGAATCTATGAGATGCCACTCCTCATAACCCAAGCCAAAGAGCAGAAGAATGGTGAGTGGATAGACTTGAGGATAGAGGCTCTAGACGGTTTTGACCCCATTCATGTGGGGTATGCTAATGTCAAGAGGGAAAATCTCCCTGATAACTCCATACTCACGGAAGCCTGTAGAAGGAAGGTATGGACAGAACTCGAAATACCCCTAGTGGGGCTGTTTCACGCCCTGCGTTGCAGGGACCACAGACTCGAAGGAGCATATCTCGTCCGTATAGACACAGGGCTAGGGATGAGTGATGCACTCCAATACGGCGATATCATAGAGAGGGAAGGTAATGGACAGGCACGATGATTTCTTCCTAGCATGGCTAGCCCGAGATGCTCGCTTCCAAGCCAGCATTCACTTCTCCCCCAAGCGGAAACTAGGATACAAAGTGCATCGAAAGGTGTATACAAGTATGGAAGACGAACCCGAACTGAATCTATGGCTTGCAACAAAGGGTGTGCATGGTAGAGTCTTGAGGGACAAGGAGCAGATACAGAAGGTCCTCTCACTTCTAGCACCCGTATGGGAGGCAGTGAAGGATGGGGGTAACCTACAGAAATTGCTAATCACTATGGATGCCCCTACTGCTCGTAAGATGAATCATGGTGACATCTCCGAACTTATGAGACAGTTCGAGGAAATAGTATAAGCACTTGGGGTACATCGGAGGGGTTCCATGTTGACATTCGAGGACTTGATTGGGAGTGATGATTCCACCCATCCCATCTGCCAAGTGAGAGAATTATGTGAGTCAAACAATGTCCCTGACCTCTTATTCGTAGGGCCTCCAGGCACTGGTAAGACCTCTACAGCACTAGCAGTAGGTCAGTTCCTAGATGCTGATGTGCACGAATTCAATGCCTCTGATGAGCGCGGTATAGACTTCATACGCACGCGTGTGAAGCAGGTAGCAACACAGCGTGGCTACAGTGATACCACCATCATACTACTCGATGAGGCAGATGGTCTCACAAGACAGGCCCAAGACGCCCTACGCAGGACCATAGAGAAAGGTCATGCGCTGTTCATACTCACAGCCAACGAAGAGGCTAACATCATACCCGCGTTGCGCTCGCGATGCCACACACTACATTTCGCGCCATACGGGACCACCCATGTGCATGCGTTTCTGCAAAAGAACTTCAGACACCTATGTAAGTCAACATATGGGTGGAACGGCTACAATATCGGCAAGATAGGTATGGCTTTCAATGGAGACCTTCGCAGTCTCGGCATAGCGGCCCAAACTGTGCAGGACGCTAGAGAACTCGAAAATATGGCCACCATCAAAGCAGAGATGCTGTCTGAAGCCTCCCTTTCCATCGCTGGTGGAGATTGGGTATCATTGAGAGAAGAACTCTACTCACTCAACCAACCAGGCAGGAATATGATGACTATACTCAACATGTTGCACGATAGAGTGCGCGACTTAGATATGGAGCCAGATAGGTTCCACCACTACTCCAAGGTATGGGGGGACGCAGTCCTTTCGACCCACCAATGGCCTCTAGATAACAGAGGGTTTATTGACTGGTTCGTGGGGTCTCTGTCCCTCCCTAACGGGAGAGAAGAGAAGAGAATGAGGAGTGAAAATGAGCACGCTGAAAAAGAAAAATGAAAACAAAGAAGAATTGCCAGAAGAAGTGTTAGAACGACTACATTGGTATGCTGAACATCATAGTATCAGCCAACACAAGGCCGTGGAACAATACCTCGCTTACATCGAGGAACATCTCGGAATCGTTAACACCCACGAAGAGGACGACGATTTCCTAGTGGATGCCGCTGAGACCTTCGTGGTTGAGAGAAGGGTGATGAGCACACCGGGAGGGAGTTCCACCGAGTTAGTGGGATGCTTCGTAGGTGTAGAACCCAAGATACGAGACAAGAGAGAGAATGTGAGAGAGAATGCTATACAATTCGCCAAAGAAGACTTAGGTGCTGCTATCGAGAAAGGCACAGTAGCCAGAGCCTTCGTAGAAAACGAGGTATGGATGCTTGAGAAGGCTATGGGAATAGTAGCGTCGACCCAAGAGAGGTTTGACGAGGATAATGACCCTTGGTTCCTAGTTAGGGACAGTGGGATGACATTAGCCATCCTACAAGAAAACCCTGACTGGGCAAGACATGGTGAACCTATCTCACCCTACCTGTTCAGCAGAACCTACCGATTCTATGGAAATACCCCTGAAAGGTTTGAGGATGAGATGGAACTGTTCAGAATTGATGTGAGTGGCTCTACTGAATTGAGTGTATCTCAACATGTAGTATTCGGTGAACCTTGCACTGTCAAAGTAAGGCCTCAACCAGAGAATGTGAATCCCGGTTGGGAGGATATGTGGCGAGGAATGAGCAATTTCTTCAAGTCAATCCACTACAACAAGGAGTTCGTGAGCGAGGACGACAGGGAATACCTCAAGGGTGACCTGTTGATGGGTGGGATGGACTGTTATGTATCAGACCTATCCGACCTAATGGATGTCTATCGCTCAGAGTCTGAGACCATTGAAGGGTTCGACAACCCCATCGGTCCTTTGGTTTGTATCAAAGGAAAAGTGACAGATATCAACCAGACAGGATACGAGAGCGAATATGACCCAGCAGGTGTCAATTACACCATGAGAGTGTCATCATTTGCTCTACAGAGAGAATTCCCGGACAATATGTGGAAACAAGAAGTCTCTATCAGAGTTCATGGATTCTTAGGTCAAGACTGTCATGTATTCGACTACAAGGGTCGAAAGGGTTGGAAGCCTTATGCAGTGAAGTCAACAGTCTACATTTTCGGTAGATTGGGACTAAGGGCTGTAGAAGATGGTAAACAGGAAGTACCCACAATGAGGGCTTTGGGTGTATATGCTCCACCGAGACTAGCGATACCTGCTGGTGAAGGCGGTAATACCTCACTAGACCAGTTCAAGGGGGTAGAGTGATGGGGTTCTTCAAGAACATAGATATCATGCTACACAATGGTGATGATGACAAAACCATCGCTAAGTGGATTCGTGAGAATGCTAAAGACCCAAATATCAGCAAAGATGAGTCACTTGATATGACTGCCGAAATAAGGCATATGTGGGAATCTGCTCGTGAGAATCACTATAGGGGGTTCCAACAATGAGTGGTTTCAAGAATCTAAAGGATAAGGAGATAATAGACCCAAAAGCCAATGATAAACCATTGACTCCGGGGCCACCTGGAGGTGCCACTCCTGTGGAGAAGGCTCAACAACATCGAGGAGACAAATACTTCGCTGAGGAAATCGCACCCATTACCGGCGAGTTCGGTGGTATAGTAGGTGACGATGGGACCTGTAAAACGGCCATCATCCTGAACAGCATACCTGAGGGTGACGCCTGTGTCATTGTAGACTTCGATGGTGGGGGCGCATCCCTCAGGGACGCTTTCTACAACCATAGAAGGTCAGATTTCAAGTCAATCAATCCATGGGTGATGCAGGACGAGGCTCGAACCGCTTACAACTACCCTGCTACACACGACAAAGTAATGGAAATAGGGAGGGAGGCCCTAAATTGGGCTAGAGACCAACTAGAACCTAACTACAAGGGTCAGAGACTGAATACAGTCCTAGTGACTGCTACAGACCTTTGGGACTCAGTTTCCATGGCCTGTATGTTCATCGAGGACCTAGGCACCGCTCCTGACGGAATTGGTGCTAAAATCAGTCCTCACGAGAAAGTGGGTATGAGGTTCAATTGGCAGATTCGCAGTACGCGGTTCCACCAACTAACTTCACTATGTCGAGAATTGACCCGTTTGGGAGTCAATGTGTGGTATGAAACACACTGGCAATACGAACAGAGGGCCGATGGGACCGCTACTGGTGCTAAGAAACCAAAATGGGAAAAGCAGACGAGCAACTATCTACATACCATCATAGAAATGAAGAAAACGCAGATTCGTGACGATGAGGGTTTCCCTACAGGTGAAACCACCTATGAGGCCACATTCGCCAAGGCTCGTAATCTACCTGAGATGTTGGATAAGACCCGACTGGTGATGAGCACATATGACGACAAGCCACTCAAGTGGCATGGGCTTCCTGAACTTAAGGGGTGATACTATAAACACTCTTATACACGAGGCTGCGCCAAAAATGGGGGAAGGCGCTTGGCTCGAGTAAATATTGGCAAGGAAGCACTCCTCGTTCTGTTGAACGGCTTTGGGCCTGGGGTGGGGGACCTCAGGCTCGAGGCTCGGGATATGTCCCTCACTGGGACCGTTGCAATGAAGACACACATGTTGCACACTAGTGTGAGTGCTGATGTGGAAGACTCAGGTGCAATAGTCATCTCAGACCTAGGTAAACTCCTGACATTTACCAAGGCTCTACCAAAGGAGTCAATGGTGAGCCTCTACCAGCCCTCAGAAACACCATTGCGTGTCCTCTCAGGCAATGTAGACCTCACCCTACCATACAGTGAGTATGTCCACTCCAATGTAAGGACGAGTAAGGCACTGGCTCTCAAAGAGGACAGTGAACGAGATAACTGGAAGCATTGGGGAGGGGAACCTCTAACCTGTTACGGTAAGTTGCACACCTCTGACCTCATGCAGGTGCAGACCCTCGAGAAGATAGTAGGGAAGAACCACGCTATCAACACTCAATTCTCTGTGAAAAACAAGGTGTGGAACATTACTGCAGGTGAGAAAGGAACTGCTAACATGACATTGAGTGTAGACATAGAAGATTGTGCTGGACCACCCAAGACCTGTGAGTCAAGTTTCGGTGGTTGGTTTCCAAGTGTTGTTAACTGCATCCCTTCGGGAGTGGTAGAACTATACACCTCGCACAAGTTCGTGCTAATACTGCGCCACATGGAGAAGGAGCATCTGCTAGTTATCTTGGACCAAAGAGGGGATTGAATGGATAGAGATTGGGATTGGGCTTTGATAATGCTCGGTGGAATAGCCGTTGCCCTAATGATGTGGAATATGAGTGTGGCAGTATGAAAGTAGTGCATTGTTTCTGTGGTTGGCAGGGAGTTGACACTACTCACTGTCGTGCTTGCGGCAGAGTGATTGCTCCAAGATGTGATGGGTGTTCAGAATGATAGTCGATGATTACTATGAGAATGGTGAGCAACCCATCATATACTCACGATACCGTGATGAGGAGGGTAACCTCATCGAGCACACAGATAGGAGTTACAAGCCATACTTCTGGGTGCCAAAGAACTCTCCTGACTTCCAGTTCAGGAGGGTGATGACTAGATTCCCAGAAAGCAGAGTCATCTACGAGGAGCAAGCCGTTGGCCTCGACGGCACACCACTGGTGAAAGTAGAGGCACAGTCTCCCTTTGAGATTACAAGGATGAGGGAGCAATTCAGCAACACATACGAGGCTGATATTAGATTCACAGACCGCTGGCTGATAGACAATGTCCAAGTTATGCCAGACTGGAAGCCACGAAAGTGGTGGTATGACATAGAATGGGACACTGGTGATGACCCATTCACCACAGTCATCGCTGTGATAGACAGCGACTTAGACACGCCAGTGGTCTTTGCTTGGGCTGACGAACGCACCAATGTGTGGGAATACATACCTCATGGTGACACACAAATGAGAATGGCTCGTGATGTAGAGTATGAACTAAGATTCTTCAACTCAGAACATGAACTCCATGAGGCCTTCATATCATTCATGCGTGAGCGCGACCCCGACATGCTAATTGCACACGCGGGGACATTCGCAGACCTACCTCACCTCATCAACAGGATTCCATACCCTGAGCGAATGAGTCCAGTGGGAAAGGTCAGGAGATTCAGGAAGGGTAAGGACAGGTATGACCCAACAGACCAACCCATCATAGGTAGATGGCAGTTCGATACTGCAGCCCAGGCCAGCAGTGGCACAGGATTCGAGCGAGTATGGAAAGACAGTGGGGGTGGTCAACTACCATCCCTCAAACTCAACGACATAGCAGAGACGCTAGGCCTAGGTTCCAAACTCACTGAGGATATAGAGGGCATGGATGTCCACAATGGATGGTACAAACACTGGGGTGACTTCGTGGACTACTGTCTACTAGACACCCATCTACTCAGAGGGATAGATGAGGCCAAGAATGTCACCGACTTCTACATACAGATGGTCAGACTCTGCGGAGTCACTCTACCCTCAGCATGTAATGTGACTAACTTCGCTAGGGGTCTACTCTCAAGGAGGACAGACAAGAAGGCTCCAACCAGAGCCAGAGGTGACAGTGGCTCACTCAAGGGTGCAGAAGTAGGACTGAATCTTGTAACTGGTTTGCATCAAGGCGTTGGCCTGCTTGATTACAAGGGGCTGTATGCATCTCTCATTTTAGGCAACAACCTCTCTTATGAGACCAAGAGGGACGGCCCTGGTGAGAACATACTCCAACTCGATAACGGCACCTTCTGGGACCAGAGTGAGCAGGGTTTGCTACCTAGTGTAGTAGAGTATCTGTTCGCCTATCGAGATGAATGTAAGTTCAAGATGCGACACGCTGAAACCGAGGAAGAACGCGGTGCTTGGAACACCACACAGATGGCGATTAAGAGGGTCATGGCCTCACTCTATGGCATGACCGCACATGGTGGTTATGGCTGGGCTGACCTAGACATAGCACACACCATCACCCACGAGGGGAGGAGGTGCATCCACCTACTGGACCAAGTCACCACTAGCAATGGCTACGAGTGCCTCTATGGTCACACTGACTCAGTATTCATCAAGGTCCCTTACGAGGACGCTGAGATGCTGGCCGACAAAATCACGAAGACTGTGCAGGAGGCCACTGGCAACAAGATGTTGTCCGTAGAACTAGAAGACTGGATGCCTTACTGGTTGCTGGTCAAGAAGAACAGGTATGTAGGTAAGAAGATGAGCGGTGAACTAAAAGTGGCAGGCTTTGAGATGAAATCCTCCAACGCAGCACCCCTATCCAAGAAGGTGCAGAAAGAGGTGTTCAACATGGTGTGTAGCGGAGCAGATGAGGGTGAGGTAGAATCCTATGTCCGTCCGATAGCCATGTCCATACGCGAGGGTGAAGTCCCTCTCAAGGAGGTGACCCTGACCACTAGGTTAGGGATGGCACTCCGAGACTACAAGGTGTTGGGTGGTGCTGCTAAAGCAGCAACAAACTACAACGACGATTCCAAAGGCCCCAAGTTTGGGAAGGGGGACTCAGTTCCCTGGACCTATGTGCAGGGCATTCCCAACATCATAGCCTATCGAGAACCCTCTGAGTTAGAGGGCTATGTGCTAGATTCAGATGTAATACTCCAGAAAATGCTGAAGGCCAAGTTAGATAGTGTTTACACTACCCTTGGTTGGGACATAGACGGTGCTCTTGGAGCACCCCGTCCCAAGGCGTATGGTTGGTGGTAATATGATAGAAGAAAGAAGAACAATGACAGAAGAAGAGAGTAGACAGACGACGCTGGAGGAATTTGGGTTTGAGTTCCATTGAAGATGCTGCGTGTAAGAAGATACAGGAACGGGCTGCAGTAGGACTGAAGAAATACGGCACTACTATGGAGAGGGAGGACTTCTCCAAGTTAGACTGGCTTGTGTACGCACAAGAGGAAGCGATGGACCTAGTGGTATACCTTGAGAAACTCATACAATTAGAAACTATAAAGACTATAGCATACGAGACCGCCCCAAAATTGGAGGACTGATTTTGCCAGCCCTACCTCTCATCTATGAGGATGAGTCCTCATATGCTTGGACCCCTGAGATGGGGGAGGATGGGGTGAAGATACGCATCAGTAAGAGTACCTTAGCAAATACCAAGTGGTGTGCTCAACAACTGTGGCTCTCCAAGACACACTCTGTACCTGAAGAGTCCAAACCCTACCTCATAATAGGGACTGATGTCCACAACACAGTGGAGGAGTTCTACAAGCGTGCTGAGCCCGAGTCCCTGATGGACTTGAGGAAAGCAGTGCTGGAAGGGAAGAACAGGTTGGTCCTTGACACATTCAGAGGATGGCTCCCCTCACAGGAGGAAGTGGTTGAGATGAGAAGGGGGAGCGATAAGGACGAACCATTCTATGAGCGTGACTACGAACTCAATGTGGACTGGTTGATGCGTAATGAGATGCAACGCCTGTCAGTTACTGATGACCAACTGTTCTTACCTGTAGCCAACGAAGTGAAACTCTCACCCAAGGCTACCTTCCACATAGATGGGAAGGAAGTAGAAGTACAACTGGTCGGAGTGATTGACCGAGTATTCCAAGACACGGACGGACTAGGTCTCATGGAATTGAAAACTGGTAAGTGGAGCAAGTACAAAACATCAGACATGAGGATGGAAATGTCCTACTACAAGATGCTAGTTGAACTAACTCCAATGGAAGAACTAAAGGCCCTAGGATTGGGTGACTTACCAGTGACCCATTGGGGTTGGCGCTATAGTTCAGCAGGAGTGTTAGATTATGAGAAGCCACTCAAAGTCAGTGAAAGAGCCATGCAACACAGGCTCACCAAACTCATCAAGATGTATCTTACCCAGGACTTCCCCATTACCAAAGATGATTTCAAATGTTCATACTGTGATTACATGGACCTATGTCCCAAGTTCAAGGTGAGTTAGATGTACCCATTCGATGAGTCTATCAAAGATATGTACAAACACAGGGACAGTATACTAGAGGCATTCAGACTGATACTGCAGGAAGCATTGAGGGTTGAGGCTGGAAGTGAAGGGGTCTATGTCCACTACGGAAAACCACCTGAAGACAATCTGATAGACCCAATTCCGATAGCAGAGTATCTAGATATCACTATCACCAAAGAACATATATCGAGCCCTGAAACTATCCTCTTGGTGTATGAGAAGTGTCGCAAAGCCTTGACTGATTTCAAGTGGGGGGAATTAGATGAATTCAGTCCTTGATTTCGACTTCCCTCGTGAGGTAGGACTATTCCGTAAGGTAGTCCACAACCCTGAGGAACTAGAACGATACTGGACTTCACTTAGAAACAGTCAGTGTGCCTACACCAGTGTGTATGGTTACAGGGCAGTCAAGACTAGTGGTAAGCGTGCTGAATACAACACCGCAATAGTGAGGAACTTCGTGCTGGACTTCGACAAGAAGGAAAGGAAAGGTAGCATGGTTCTCGATGTAGATGGGGACAAAGTGATGGAGCAGGTACGCAGACTACATCAAGTCTTGATGGACAAAGATGTCTGCCATGCTGTATGGTTCAGCGGAAATGGATTTCATATCTGGATTCAACTCTCCAAGACACACCGGCCAGCAACTGGTAGTGAGGTCTCTCTCATCAAGGCTGCAGGTAAGAAGGTCATCAATGACTGGAAGGATAGTCTAGACCTAACCTGCATGGACCCTACTGTACCTTTCGACATGGCTAGACTCATCCGTATTCCCAACTCCTACAATGCCAAGCAACATGTAGGGAGATGGAGTATACCACTTAGGAGTGCAGAGATACTCAAGTGGTCCTGGGATGATGTGTGTGAGAAAGCAGAAGCACACCGTAAAGGCCACTTCACCTACGGGACTAACGGAATAGACCTACCTCTCGAGCATGTGAAGAAGACACGCTTCGATACATCAGGCCCAGCATTACAATTCGATACAGTAGAGATGGAAGGGGTGAGGATTCTCCCCTGTCTAGTAGAAGCAGCCTGTCAAGTGGGAAGCAACCCACCACATGATGCTCGGGCATCTCTAGTGATTTACCTAGCCTCCAGACTCAGGAACTTTCTACCTGTAGAACGAACGACACAGGAGATGCGTGAAGGTCACGCTGAATCCATATCAAGATACATAGCCACCCTTCAATGGGCTGACTACGATGAAAATGTGACTCGCTACCATGTTAGGAGCATAGTGGACAAAGGATACCAAAAACACTGTGCTTCTCTCGAGGCTGGCGGTTTATGCCTCGGGAGGTGCCAGTTATGGGACGGGACAGGAAGTCTGTAAGACCACTAGTGATAGACACCAACGAGCGTGGTCCACTGTTCGATGCAGTGGAACGCAGGGCTCACAAGAAGAGCCCACCCCTCTCCATAGTTAGAGAACATCTAGTTGTTGGGGACTACAAGTGTGGAGAATGGTATATGGAAGCCAAGAGTGTGGGGGACTTCCTAGAATCACTTAGGAGTGGGCATCTAATGAGGCAGTTAGATAATCTCGACGCCAATGTAGATATGTATGGAGTAGTAGTGTGGGGTCCAGTAGCAGACTATGTCAAGCAGGCCCAAGCAAGAGGAGGCTCCATCAATTTCAGTGCTGCAACAAAGCAGGTAGCAGGAGGCTTAGCCCGCATCGCTGCAGACTTTGGGTGCCTAGTATACCGTGCACCTAACCTGATGGAGGCATCACACTTCATGGTAGGTCTACATGAGAAGACCTACAAGAGTGCCAGTAGACACGGCGCACAGGCTATCCGTAGGGTATCAAGCAACGATGTCAGAGTAGACATGCTCCGTACCATCCCAGGCATAGGTGATGAGATGGTGGACAAGATTATCGGTGCTTGTGGTAGCCTAGAGGAGGCTGCTTGTGGGGACTGTCTCAGGGGAGTACCACGCATGGGTAAGGTGCTTAGGGCTAGGGTTCTAGAGGCTCTCACCAGTGAGGAACCAGTCCACATCGAGCGTCGAAGTTCTCGAGATTCTTAGGCTTATTCTTTCTTGATAGGGACAGGTATTATAGACTAGGTATGACGCCACCCGACCTATGGCAAGAAGAACCTGGCGACAATACACTGCAGTCAAACGCTATCCTATACTGAAAGACTACATTGAGAGGTTTAGTAAGACCTCTTTCTTCAATGAGTTACCGGGACTACTCTCCTTCTTCTACTTACAGGGGCAAGCGGTGGTGGATTATGTGAGGATACCAGTTTGGGCATCCTATCTAGACCCTAGATTCCATGTGTTCTGGATTCAACCTACCCGCGCTGGAAAATCCATCTCTTGGGAATTCATAGGTGAAGTAGCAAAGCACGCCAACCTCGACGCAGACACCTTCACCTCTGGCACAGACGCTGGACTGATAGGTTCCTTCAAACAGATGAAGGATGAGGAAGGGAACTTCTACACCGAGGAGACACCTGGTCTACTCAATGGTAAGAAACTGCTGAACTTCGATGAAGGGAGTGTCCTGCTACAACCTAACCCGAAGCAGTTCTTCTCAGAAGTTATTCTCTACCTACAGCAGTCGATGAACCCTGTAGGAAGCCACAGTAACACACTCACCAAGCACATGAAGGATGGTAAGATTGAGACTGAGTCCCGCACTTCACATTGGATTACAACCTTCCCCCCATCGGGCGTGAAGGAGTATGTCCTGACCAAGGGGCTGTTCCAGCGTGTGCTACTCATGTTCTGTCACTGGGACAATGACATGAGGATGGCAGTGTCCAAGCGGAGGATGTCAGGTCTATGGTCTGATGAGATGCAAGGCGTGAAGTCCACGGAGGATTTGGCCCGACACTTCAGAGAGGTGGAGGCTATGGTGAGAGAACATTTGTTCGCCTCATCACCCCATGTTGATGCAGTAATGTGGGAGGACTTGGATGAGAACATCAAGGAGGAAAGAGAAGAGCGAGAGCGTCTAGTCAGGGCCTCTGCTCTGAACATGTTCCAAAAGAGTAGGGACTTCGACCCAGCGTTAGACTCAGCAATCGAGGAGTTCTACAGACTGGTGAAGGGAATGGATGACCAACTGAGTGATGTTATCCTGTCTTTCATGCCTAACATCGAGAACTATCTGAACATCATGGCTACTCACCTTCTCCTAATTGAGATGAATGAGGTGAAAAAGGAAGGTCCATATGACCCGTCCGAAGCGTGGGTTATCACAGGTGACCACATAGATATGGCTATGGAAATACTCTACGATGTCTACGAGCGACTCATCGTGTGGCTTGAGAGTGACCTAGAACTGGGTGCTGCTAAGGCTGAGAAGATAGCCAAGACAGACGCATGGACCAAGGCACTAGAAGCCTGTAAAGATTATGACCTAGGCGACCATCGTGGTGATGGGTGGAATCTCAAGAAGGATGTTCTCAAGGCTTACGGAAGACTACAAGACCGCAGCACCCCTGTGGTATACAACCACTACAAGGAGGCTCGGGCTCTGTTCAAGGAAACTAAGATGTCTGGGATTCCATACATCAGGTGGGTAGGTGATAAGGTATGAGTAAGATAATGTCCCTAGACATTGAGACATCCAACTACTCATGGCAAGTGGGTGGTTGGGATAACACTCACTTGTTTGAGCCCACGGTAGTAGCCACTTGGGATGGTGACGAAGGGCATGTGTTCTCCAAGAAGGACATAGAATTAGAGGGAGTTGTTACTCATCCACTCCACCCTAGGAACTTAGGAGAACACCTGCAAAAACATGTAGAGGGTGGGGGTAGAGTCATAGGTCACAACCTAATGGGCTTCGACCTACCAGTCCTAAGAGATGCACTAGACTGCCACTATGCAGGGGAATTGATGAGCAATTACAAGGAGCATGTCATAGACACCTCAGCCATCCTTCGCTCTTCTGGTACTCCAGTCTCCCTCGGAGATGTCTGTAAACACACTCTAGGTAGTGAGAAACTGATGGAAAGTGCAGATGCTCCCAAGGCTTGGGAAGAAGGTCGCTACAACGAGGTAGCAGAGTATTGTCTCAAAGATACTCAACTAGTCTACGACCTACTACACTATGGTAGGGATGAAGGCTTCGTTAAGGCTCGCAATGCAAAGACTGGTATCATTGATGACATAGAGGTGATGTGGTGATGGAACTCTTAGAGGACGCACCAATCGACTTCTTCAAGGAGTTCTATCTAACGATGTGTGATTACTACAAGATAGACCCCGACGCACTATTCCTATCATTAACGGAGGAAATACAATGAGTGAGAAAACACAGCAAAGTGGAAGAGAAGCGCAAATGAGTAACATAAAAGCGGCTATGAATATAGCCGAGACCGTCAGGTCTACCCTTGGGCCAGCAGGTATGGATAAGATGCTGACCAATGGTAATCATAACATCGTGACCAACGATGGTGTGACTATCCTGAGAGAATTAGATGCAGCACACCCTGGTGCGTTGATGATGATAGATGCTAGTAAGACACAGGAGGCTGTCTGTAAGGATGGGACCACCAGTGTGGTGGTGTTAGCCGGTCAGATGCTAGCCCTCAGTGAAGGGCTACTACTCAGGGGTATTCACCCCCGAGTTATACTCAGGTCATTTGACAGAGGCAAACACATTGCTCTCAACAATCTAGACCCAGTCGAGATAGATGTGTTAGATGCAGCCAAGACTGCCATGCGCGGTAAGGCTGCCGAAAGTGAACTTGATTATGCTGCTACGCTTTGCTTCAAAGCAGCAGAGAAAGCAGGAGGTGACCTCGAGAGAATCAAGGTGATAACTCAGGCTGGTGGTTCCCTCAAAGATTCCTATGTGCAGGACGGATTGGTTCTGAACAAGGAGTTCGCTAACGATGTGGGAGATATCAAAGAGGTCTCAGGTGAGGTCAGTGTGCTACTCATAAACGGGGGACTGGATGGATATGATGTAGACCAGATACAGGTTGAGAACATGGGTCAACTCCAGGCTCTCAAGCAACAGGAACTCGAGATGCTCAGTGAACTAGCAAGCATGGTTGCTGGTGCCACAGGGCCTAACGGGTGTGTATTTGTTAGGGACTCAGTCCATGAGGCTGTAGCCCATTACCTAGGGCAGAATGGCATCCCCCTCATCACTAGACTACAACAGAGTGACATGGAATCACTTTCCAGACTGTTCAATGTCCCAATCTATCACAGAGTAGTGGACATCACAGACCCTGTAGATGGGATAGACATCGCAGTGAAGGAGGAAAGGATAGGTGACCTAGACTTCGTGACTGTCTCCGGACCAGGAGAGGCTACCACTTTGGTAGTCAGAGGTGCAACACGCCAGACTCTAGATGAATATGAGAGGGCGTTCGACGACGCCGTGGGTGTGACCTGCCTCAGTATGAAGGATGGTAACAGAGGCTTTCCCGGTGGTGGAGCAGCCTTCTCTGCTGCATCTATGGCAGTGAGAACTCATGCTGCTAAGCAGGCTAACATGAGTGCTCGAGAGCGCATGTGCATGGAGGCATACGCTGACGCACTAGAGATAATCCCTGCAGCCATAGCGAACAACGCTGGCATGGACCCCTTAGATGTGGTCATGGAACTAAGGTCAGCAGAGCCAGGTATCGGTCTCTACATAGATGATGACGGTGTGGGTGAGATTTGCAACACACTAGATAAGGGAATTGTGGAGCCAGAGTCCCTGGTTAAGCAAGTGATTAGTAGTGCCACAGAAGTAGGCACTTCAGTCCTTAGGATTGACGACATCATAGCGATGAGAGGACAGGAAGATGGACATTGATTGGGCTACTACCCTGCTTTACATACTATTCTCACTATGCTGTGTGATACCTGTAGCCATTACTGTCGGTGGGATGATTTTCTCACTACTCAATGACCTCTCATTTTATGCTTTGAATCTACCCAAAGATGAAGAAGAGTGATAAACCTCCCTCTACTTGGGTGTATTAACAGGAGGAACTGGGGGGGAGAGTTTTTTTCCGGCGTGGCGTGCAGGCACATCCGACTCTTCTTCTCTTCTTGTACTCTCCCCCCCGTTCAAAGTTCTACTCCAAAAGAAATCATGGACCTTGTCCATCTTCTCCTTTTGTGTCTGAAGATAGTCTCTCCAGAGAGGTTTTCTAAGTGCTTTCTTGTAGCCTTCGACCTGTGCATCCCAGTAGTCCCAGTCGATATCCCAGTCTTTGGTCAACCCTCTTCCTCACACTGACAACTAATCACAAACGCAGACGGCCCCATGCTCTTAAACCATGGATAACCGCCAAGATTGAAGAGACCCATTGGAACAACAAGCGGTGTAAAAACTACACCTACTTGGAGTTTTGGTATCCCTGTGCACACCTAAGTCCAAAGCGTAGTATTCTCGTTCTTCTCTTTCATATCTGTACTGTTCATTTTTTCACCCCTGTCTCACCCTTCTTCTTGGGCTTGGCACCAATGGAGATGACCATTACCATCTTAGGTTTGTGCTTGTGTTCGGGCATACTATCTCCTCGCCTTCTGCCAGAGTGATAGGCACTCAGGGCACTCCCAAATAAGGATTCTCTCTGACCTGTCGTTGACATATCGTCCTTCGATACGCTTCGCTAATACGAACTCGCCACAGCCAGGACACTCCTGACTCAGTCGTTGTACTAGTTCCCCCATCAACAATCAGTTCCATCAGTAAAGCCATCTTTCTCCTTCAAGTGGAGATAAGACTGCTTGACTAGATTGTACTGGTTCTTGGAGCCAGCCGTGTTCAACTCAAAACTCCCGTTGAACCCACCTATAGGCGATGCACCATCTGCGTAAGCATCATCGCTTGCAAAAATCTTACCGTTGTAATGTACATCGAAGACTGTGGTTGTGACAGTCTCCCCATCGACCTCTTGCTCGTTGACTTCCTTGTTCACTCTAGCATCTCTAACGATACAGTGCGCGTAGTCACAAGTTATTCCGTAGTGCGTCTCGTATTCTATTCTCAGTGCCATTTCGTATTCACCCCCTCGTCATGTTATGAATTCTATTTTCCAAGTTCGTGAAGTAGATACATCAATTGAATTACCAGTTGCTGTTCCGGTAAGTGTGAAATGCACATAGTCACCCGGTTCAGGTGTAGTATACTCATTAGGGGAAGGGAAATTATTTTCAACGGGTAAAGTTAATCTTAACTTTATTCCTGTCCCATCCCTATCAAGGGCCATTTGAACATCACTACTTGAACCCTCCACAGTAGCATTTATACTTTCATTAAATTGTTGGCCAGCAATTGAACCTGACCAAGCATAACTAGTGGCTGCATCAGCACCAAGCCATGCAAAGGTCATAACTTCAATATACCCTGTATGTAAAACATGGTCTGCTTCATAGCCATCTTCAAGGTCACCAGCACTTATTTCCAAAACATGACTTGAAGCGGGAGGGTCGCCATCTTCGGAGAATGTTGCAGTATAAGCAGAAGACCATCCACCCGTTGACTCTTCAGTAATAAATCCAGTAGTCCCACCATCACTAACTTGAATAATTACATTTGTTGGTCCAGAAACTGATTGATTTCCTTGTTGGGCTACAACCCCAACAGCACCTAAGAAACTCATGCTCCCACCTGAACCCAATCTGTTGATGCTACACATACATAGGCTGTGGCATCATTATCTGCTACTGCCGCATTAGCAGCCCAATTAGTAGCCATAGTGTTACCTGAACCAAGACCCACAGTAGCACTTGAGCCTGTATTATTGAACACTGTAAATTGTTGCCCTACTGTTGCGCTAACAGGTAGAGTGCAAGTTCCTGCTGTCCAATAAACATAGGAACCTGATTGACCCGGTGTTAATTGTGTATTACTTGATACTGCTACAACATCTGCTAATTGATTGAGTTTAACAGTTCCATTTGAGTCACCTGTAATCCAAACAGGGCTACCATCTCCTGATGATATAGAAAGTTGGTCATCACCTGTTGCGCTTGCTACATCAGCATTTCCAATGATTACATTGTTTGAACCGCTTGTGATATTATCTCCTGATTGATAACCGATTGCTATATTCTTTTCACCAGTATTTGAACCAGATTGAGGGCCACTTTCATAGCCTATGTGAATACCATAATTTCCACCAACGCTTCTTCCGGCTTCATATCCTATACCAATAGCACCCGATGGATTGGCTGTGTAAAGCGCATAAGTTCCCAAAGCCACATTATATGCGCCTGATGATGCAGACCCCAATGTTCTGTAACCCATAGCCACATTGTAACTTGCATTAGTTAGACTTCCTCCAACTCTATTACCAACAAGAGCGTTATATCCTCCGGTCTTAGTCCCTGAATCATATTCATGATAACCGATAACAACATTTTGGGATGCTGTTGTAGCAAGTTGCCCTGCTTTGAATCCAATGTAGGTATTCTGTCCACCTGAGTTCAAGTCAGTTCCCGCTTGATGGCCAATTAGTGTGTTATCATCAGCACTCGTAATAGCGTCACCAGCATAATTTCCAATAGCGACATTCTTCTCACCACCCGCAACAGCACCACCTAAAGCATCGTAACCAATTGCTATGTTGTCTGATTCTGTATCGAATCCATCTGCTGCTTGATACCCTATTGCTATGTTTCGTGTTCCAGTAGTAATTGACCTACCTGCTTTGTAACCTACTCCAATGTTAGCATCAGCAGTAGTATTACTGTAAAGTGCCTCATCACCAATAGCAACCATTCGGCCACCACTTGTATTATTTCGTAGTGTGCTTTGTCCTACCGCTACATTTCTTCCCCAACCACTTGTTGCAAGGAGTTGGCTTGCATAACCTATTCCTATATTGTAAGACAGGTTGTTTGCATTTTGCCCACCTGTGAAATAACCGAGATAGATATTTCCCGCACCTGTTGCGAGCCTACCTGCACCATATCCTATCCCAACATTATGCGTATTTGTAGTAACTGCTGAAAAAGCGGCATATCCTATGCCGATAGTTCCTGTTGCGGTGGTTAAAGCGTCTAACGCAGTATGCCCCAAACCTACATTATAACTTCCCGAAGTCATTGACGCAAATACATCTTTTCCAATGCCTATGTTTCCGGTTGTTGCACTTAATGTCCCTGTTGTCGGTGCTAAACCGTCACTATCTGTTTGAAGAAGGAAGCCATCTGTGAAGTTAGCAATATCCATTGATACATCGGTTAAGTCACCGATTACAGAAGCACCACCACCACCTGCGTCCTCCCATGCTACGGCTGAACCCGTTGAAGTGAGAACCTGTCCGTCTGAACCAACAGACCCGGCGATTGTGAGTATTGAATTGGGAAGATTGACCGCACCTGCGCTTGTTCCTGTAATCCATGTGACCAAGCCATCCCCTGAAGAAATTGAGAGTTGGTTATTACCTGTTGCACTCGCTACATCTGCTTTACCTATTACCACATTATTAGAGCCAGTCGTGATGTTATCGCCGGACTGGTATCCTATTGCGATGTTATGGTCGCCCTCTGTGACGGCAACTAAAGATTCATTCCCAATAGCAACATTGTATTCAGCCCCGTTGATTACCCCGCCTAATGCGGTATATCCAATTGCTAAGTTGTGACTCTCGGCATCCATGTTGTTGATAGCGTAGTTTCCAATGGCTATGTTTGAGCCGCCTGTCGTGCAAGAAGTGAGTGCTTCGTATCCTATCGCTATGTTGTTATCCCCACTCGTCAAAGCATCGAGCGTGTAGTTCCCTATTGCGATTGTCTTTTCTGCACCAGCAACAGCACCACCAATTGCATCGTAGCCAATTGCTATGTTGTCTGATTCTGTGTCGAATCCATCTGCCGCCGCATACCCAATAGCGATATTTCGTGAGCCTGTGGATATAGTAGCACCAGCAGAAGTTCCCATCAATGTATTGTAATCTCCTGTTGTTACGGAATCGCCAGCCATGTTACCAATTGCTATGTTGTAGGTTCCACCATTTGCTAAGTATAGAGTTCTGTACCCAATACCTATATTATTCGCATCTCCTGTTGAGGTAAAACAGGATTCTTTTCCTATTGCTATTGTATTGTTCGCACCACCTGTTATGTTTTTCCCGGCTGAATTGCCCAATAGAATAGAATCATTAGCAGTTGTGAGAGCCTCCCCTGCTTTGTAACCAACGGCGATGTTATAATCTCCGGTAGTAATATTTTCAAGAGCCTCGTTACCAATTGCTACATTCCATTTTGCGTGGCTACTTACACCATACATTGCACTTGCGCCTATTGCTACATTGAATCCACCACTTGTATTAGCCCCTTGATGGGCCATGAAACCAATTGCTACATTTGAATTACTTACTGTGTTCCTTAGTGCCGCATATCCTAATGCAGTATTTTTTTCGGCAGTAGTTGCTTCTTTGAATGTTTGACCACCAATTGTTGTATTGTAGTCGCCGGAAGTAATCTTTTCCTGAGAGTATTGACCAATAGCAACATCCTGAGTTCCATTTGTTATGAATTTGAATACATCTGAACCAATACCTACATTGTAATTTGCACTACTTAGTATTCCTGTCGTTGGTGCTAAACCGTCACTATTGGGTTGGAGTAGGAATGAATCAACGAAGTTAGTAGCATCCATTAGCACATCAGTTAATGCACCAACAGTGGAAGCGCCACTTGAAACAGAAGCCCAAGTATTGTCGCCTCTAAGATATGTTGAAGATGATTTGGTCCCTGTTGCAGTTAGCCCTGTCGTAGCAACTAAACCTGTTGCGTTGGTTAGAGTTAATGCAGAAGGTGTTCCTAATGCAAGTGTTCCATCGCTTGCACCTGTAAGCCATGTGACTCCACCGTCACCAGAAGAAATTTTTAGTTGGCTATTACCTGTCGCACTCCCAGCATCTGCTCCGCCAATCATTACATTGTGTGAACCGCTAGTGATATTGTCACCAGCACCAGACCCAATAGCAATGTTGGTAGAACCACCAATAATATTCAAACCTGCATTAGTGCCAACTGCAGTATTAGATGACCCTGATGTTACTTCTTGACCAGCGGCTTTACCAAACATTACATTGTTTGCGCCATCTATCAGATTCTTACCTGCTACATATCCTACTGATGTATTGTAAGTCCCTGAAGTCAACGCAGCATAGGTGTCCTTCCCAATACCTGTGTTACCTGTGGCACTAAACAAAGTGCCTGTCCCCGGTGCTGATGCGTTTGATGAGGGTTGTATCAGAAGACCATCAACGAAGTTAGTCGCATCCATTAGAACATCGTCTAGTGCACCTATGTCAGAAGCACCACCATCACCTGATACATTGGCTGGTGTGAAAGTAAGAACCCCTGTGGCTGTGTCTATGGCTAGTGAACCATTACCACTAGCACTCGCTGTCGAGACAGACATGCCACTAAGTTTGTTCTCTGCTTGGTCGTAACTTCTCCAGTATAATCCTCCACCCGCTTTGGTGTAGAGCAAGCCCTTACCATCAGCAGGTTGGGAGGGAGTTGCGCCCTCAAGAGATATACCTAGTCTACCATAAACATCCACTTTAGAATCAGCCATTGGGTCAGCGCCTGAGCCCACTGATAGTCCTCTACCACTAGCCTCAAATCTACCATACTCTGTACCTCCCGCTGAGATGAGTAAATCTCCACCTATGTCCAATGTGAAATTACCATTGGATGAAGTGGTTAACTTCTGACCAGGATTGATGGTGATATCACCATCGGTAATCGTCAATCCTTTTTTTATCTTGAAGTCTGTATCTGTTGCCAATTTATCACCATGATTTCACTGTCCATCATATTGCGAGTTGAGTTATTTGAGCCCTGACCTTGGTACTTGTGGTAGAACCAGGAGTGATTTGGACTAAGATGTTTCCGCTGTCCTTCACTACATCAAAGGTGGCTAGTTGTGAACCACTAGTATCCACTAGAGCGTATTCTGTCATGTGGATATTACCAGTAGCAGCGGGAGTAGAGGCACCAACATAGGTGAATAAGAACTCGGTCACTGACCTGTTATCACTACCATCATCCAACCACACACTTGCTAGAACCTTAGCGGCACTGTAAGCATTGGATGCTAGAGTGAACATAGTAGTAGCGTTGATTGTAGTGAGAGTAGCAGAGTAAGTGTCCATAAACACAGTGTTATTAGTGAATGTAAGTGTCTGGTTGGTCTTGATACCACCAGTAGTAGATGCACTCAACTCGAAAGTGGTACTATTGGTTACACTAGAGACTGTTGCTCCGACAGGTATGTCCGTACCACTAACTGACATACCAGCGAACACTGCGGCAGTACTATCCATTGTTATTGTGGGGTCATCGTTGTAATCACAGGTAGCATCAGTGAAACTACCTCCCTCTATTGTAATGGAGTCTTCTGCTACTACACTTCCACCAGTTAGAGTGCCTGTGGTACTGATAGCACCTGAGCCTACATCTATTGAAGTGAAACCAGATGTAATCGAACCAGCATTGAGAGCACCCACTGATGTAATCTGAGTCTGTGATGCATCGACGCTCATGTCACCAAGAACCGATAGAGTAAGACCAGTGCCACCTGATACAGTGACAGTACCATCTGCATCAGGTAGGTTAATTGTACGAGTACCAGTGGGCTCAACAATCGTTAAAGTAGTTTTGTGGTTCCCATCGTTAGCACCATCGAAGACGAAAGCATTTGTGACATCTACCTCAGTCGAATTAACCGTGGTCGTTGTTCCGTCAACTTGAAGGTCACCTGCGATAGTAACTTTTGAACCAACAGCATTATCATTACCCTTTATGGTAATGACATCAGTTATGGTACCACTATCAGTAGTAGATACAGCGAGTGTCATGGTGCCTTCTTCTGACCCATCAGCCGCAGCAGAACCGATAGTCCTAATTCTACCATACATATGGTCCTGATTATTGTCGTTTCTACTACTGAAGGTGAAGAAACCGCTAGGGTTACCATCCTCTCCAATACCAGCAGACCCAGTACCAGCAGTGCTTCTCAATTCTATAGTAGGTGCAGTAGCATCGGCAGCAGTACCTTCAACTGTGAAAACTGGTCTGTCAGTAGTACCACTGCTAATTTTGAATACGGGAGCACTGATACCAATCGCACCAATAGAAGTCAAATCAATGGTCGAGCCAAGAATGGCAGTAGCCCCACTGGTGTTACCCATTGTGAGAGCCTGATTCACAGCATTTGTACTGATATCGACTCCACCTGTTGAAGTCTCAATCTCTACTGCAGCGTTACCAACAGTGATATCATCCGCAGCCACATCTGATGCTGTACCACCACCAGTATCACTGGCCCATTCCAATAGAGTACCACTAGATGGGGCCTTGAGAACTTCACCACTGCTTCCTATGGCGGTTGGGAATGTGTAACTTCGGAAACCGACTGAACCGTCACTGTTGAGAGTAAGGGAATCAGTGACTGTGTTATTCAGAGCGACACCGAATACCATTGTAGCATCACGAGTAGTACTAGTAGCAGTCCAATCAGCCGCTGTTTTGACTGCAATCCTACCTGCATCTGCTCTTGCTGGGATAGTACTATCGAAATACCACTGGTCAAATGCAATCGCTGAGCCAGTACCAGTATGTCCGCCTCCGCCTGCACCACCAGTCGCGTTAACTGTGTTGACTAGTGTCAATACATCCTTAACAGCAGTAGCAGCAGTCGGCTTGCTAATCTCCAAGACTGAATTGGCTACATCAGTAGGTGTCTGGGTACTACTGTTCTTGGCCCCATCATATGATTTACCAATGAAATTCCCTATCGTGAATATGTCAGGGTCACCATGTAGTGTACCAGTACCCCATACTCTACCATCATTATCGGTACCAAAATCATAGTATGTTGCATTGGTTCCAGTAGCAGCAGTGTTAGCATTCCTCAGAACCAAGCAAGAGCCAGGAGCACTGTTCGCAATAGGTGATTCAGTACTGGTCTTAATCCTGACCTCAGCATATTGTCCAGCAGAAGCGCCGGGGTTAACCTGTAAACCTATGTCGAAGTTACCTGCCGAACCTCCATTCACATCAATAGCAGTACCCGCTACAGTTGCATGAGTACCAGCAGTACTGGCTATGTTCACACCACCAGTAGCAATACCGTTCAGTTTCAGATTGGCTGTATTATTCCAAACAGTGTCACCACCTACACGGACATTGTCCATTAGGACTTCACCAGTCCCCGTCGCCACTAGGTTGATATTACCACTGGTAGCGGTGTGGGTGAGGTAAGTATTGGTTGCGTTGCCATACAGTTTACCCTTGTCAGTGGTATTACTTCCAGTATACACTGCTGAATTGTTCAGAAGAACAGAGTCTATTGTGACACCAGCGTCAGCGGTCGACTCATTTATTGTGTCTGTCTCCAGGACATTAGTGTTGATGGTTTGGGATACAAGAACATCTCCTTGAGTAACTTGGAGAGCGTCGTAAGCAGCGCGTCCATGAATGACTAATTTGTCAGTGCTTGTATCCCAAAGCATCCCTAAGCCATCTGTGTCTCCATAGTACTGAACATCAGCACCTGCTTCATTAGCACCTATTGTCACAGCACCACTTGTAGCAAGTGTAGTGATACCAGATACAGCCCCTGCAAATGTAGCAGCCCCAGTCGAGGCTAAAGTAAGCAGCGTATCATCGAGAGGGTTAAGAGGGGAGTTAGCAGTGCTTCCAGCAGCACCGGCTGATTTGAATATGATACTTCCACCAGCACCTGTACCAGTACCTTGCCCACCCTGAAGTAAGAGGTCACCACCAGTACGGTCATTAGTTACACCACCAGTTGTTGTGTTACCCCCAGTGATAGTCAGTGACTTCCCATGTATACCTTGACCAGATGCTACTTGAGTGACTGTGGAGGTTGCAGTTGCCGACCCTACTGATGTAGCACCTATAAGAGCACTAGTGCCAGTGACAGTTAAATTGTCAGCAATAGTGACATTACCATCTGCTACATTCAGAGCAGTGGCTCCGTTAGTGCCTGTGATAACTAATTGCTCCTCGCTAGCATCCCACAACATATTGTCGCCAGTAGTGGCTGAATGGAATGTGACATCAACACCACTAGCATCAGTGCCAAAAGTAACAGCACCTGTAGCACCGAGTGTCGTGAATGCCCCTGTAGAAGCAGTAGTTGCACCAACAGTTGTATCATCTATCGCACCTCCACCTATATCCACAGTGCTTAGAGTGGATGTACCAGTCGAAGTGATGTCGTCAATGTGTCCAGTATCTATGTGTGCTTCAGCGAACTGGAGTGCAGAAGTACCGAGGTCTATCGAACTGTCTGTCTTTGGTACAAAGTCCCCAACCCATCGACCTGTGTTCGTAATGTCGTCTCCACTAGCATTACCAAGAGTCACTGCACCATTGAGAGTTACTGCACCAGTGAAAGCAGAAGACAAATCATCAGCGATTGTTAATGCTGTAGCAAGAGGGTTAACACTGGACCCAGTGCCCCCTCCGTCTGCAGTTTGGAAGATGATGCTACCACCAGCACCTGTACCAGTACCTTCCCCACCACTAATAGTGAGAGTCTTACCTGCAGTATTAGTACCGGAAACTGCATCGACTTGGATAACTGCGTTCTGAGCGTTACCTAAATTGAGGTCTCCGCCTTGTACCTGCAATCCTTTCTTGACCTTAAAATCTGATGCACTTGCCATTATTTCTACCTCTTATCATAGCCCAATTGCATACCAAAACGCCTTCACGGTTACCGTATCGCCGGAGTGTGCTGGCGTCACTCGCAATTGAATGTTACTGTTACTACTCTCCGCGTATACGCTGTAGGTATTGACTACAGTCGTACCTGGGTTATTGTCCTGACTGTCTGAAGATGTGACACCGTAGACCTGTATAGGCATCTCAGCGTCACTACTGATAGTACTATTGCTCTTGTAAGGAGTGGTCACTACAATCTCTGCTACCTCATACTTCTCCTCACTACTATTCTCAGTCTCTACTAGTATCTTGGCAGACCTAAAGTTCTGAATATGGAATAGGTTGAGAGGGATGGCTGTACTAGTACTACTATTGCTACTACCACTAGTGGCAGTCCCATATTCAAACCCAGCACTTTCTACTTGGAAGGTCATCTCAGGAGTAGCCTGATTGATACCTACCTTACCTGCACCTGCACCGTCTACATGCAGAGTTGCACTGTTATCATCTGATATCACCTTGAAGTCCAAGTCATCATGGTCTACATTGATGGTTACAGCAGTGTCAGTGATAGTCAACTGGTCATCATTAGATGATGTTTGGTCATCTATACCAGCAAGGGTGCTCTGTATAGTATAGAACTCAAGAGCATTAGCGCCACTATTCACTCTTACTCCTTTACCTGCTTGACTAGTGAAAGCACTAGGGGTATCAGTCAGTGTTAGGAAAGTAGTTGCAGCAGCAGAAGTAGATGTTTCATATGCTGTGCGTAACCACACACTACCCTCGAATATGAATGTAGCGCGAAACTCAGGAGCGACATCTGAATCTAATCCACTAGGGTCGAAGGTAATATTTCCTCCACCTGCACTAGCACTGTTGACCACTTCTATGATGTGACCCTCGGGGAATAGATAGTTACTGCCACTCTTTTCCGGTGCCAGTGTCACAACCTTAGTAGAAGCAGGGCTAAGGATGAAGAATGAGTCACCGTATGATGTAATACTGTAAGTAATACTGGTACTGATGGCAGCAGTAGGAGCAGACACACCCTTACTGAACAGTCTCTTGCTGACCAAAGCAGTCTCAGTATTATTCTGGCCTGCGAAGAACAGTTCATCTTTCATTTGATTCTCACCCCTGTCTTCTCCATCACCAGGACCGAACCCATAACCTGAACCACTAACGAAATCAGTCTTGGTCATACCAGCAGTCCCACTGTCTGTAAGAGTGACAGTTGTATTGCCGGCTATACCACCCACCGCCTGAGTTGCAGTCACAACTGCCCCATCAACCGTGGCGGTAAATCTCGTTCCCGATGGCCCTGATGATGTGTTAATGACATTCATCAGGTTAGTTGCAGTTACATCGTTTGATGTAGTGGCTTCAAATGTACCAGCAACAGAACTCTGGTCACCCTGCACAAAGTCATAGTTAGTTCCATCAGTGGCGACTAAGTTCACCTTGTCGGGTGTGTTGAGTTCGGTGAAATCTGTAATGGTGATGGTAGCAGTGGCTCCTATCCCAGCCCCACTCTTAGATGTGGACATCCACATGGCACCAGCATCAATAAGTGTACTACCATTTGCTGCCAATCCTAATTTCCCAGGCTCTGAGCCGAACAGCCCTCTAAGGTCTGCAGGTGACTGTACTCCATCATCGGGGTTCCTTCGTACCTGACTGACCTCAGTCCCGTCAGTAACTATGGTTGATGAAGTCAATGGGAACATATAGATTGGATTGTTTCTAAGGAAATGTCTCTTGTCATTCACCTCTTGAACATCTACAAGGTGGTTACCACCACCACTACTCACATGTTGACATCTAACTGTGGCTAAGACCACTACCTGTTGATTATCTCGAGTTGTACCTGTATCATAATTTGTGAGATATTGAGAGGGGATAGAGGGATAGAGTCCAGTACTGACTTGGACTGGAGTACCACCAACAACATGAACCTGTGCATTACCACCTTGGGAGGTCAGATAAAGGACATAGATTGACTGTTCTCCACTGGCTGCAAGAGCAGTACCTGTGCCATCAGAACCTAGAGTGATAGTAGCAGCACCTCCTGGACCACCTGCAAACTCATACAGTTGCCCATCCAAAACTACATACCCACCAGTTACAGTGAGAGTATGGGCAGTAGCCCTTACTACTGCTCCGGGCTGGTCATTAACAGCATTTCTAGTAGAACCATAGGCAGCATCCTGAAGTCTGATTATACCATTACCTTTGAGTCCTTGGAGAATGTTGGTGAGTGTTGGTGAGGCTAGAGCATCACCATCTCTAAGCCCATCTCCACCTAGCGTATTACCTGCTGCTGTATGTCCACTGAGAGGGTCTACCATATCTATCTACTCCTTGACACTCTAGTCAATCCAATCTGCCTACGCATCTTCGGACGCCGCACCCCGATTTTACTGTGCCTACGATATTGTCGCATCTTCCTCTTTTTCTGGTTCTTTTGAGACATTCTCTTGACTCGGGCTTGAGCCAACTTAGCAGGTCTCTGTGAAATGTAACTCTTAGCCATCATTCTACCTCCAGTATGAATGAAAATTTAACTTCATTCTGCCCATCCTTAGTGAAGGCTGGTAAGGCTGTACGATATACTGGTATGAATTCTCCAGTTGTAGCATCCTTGTATTGTAAATAGACCTCTTGTATATCAGTGGAATAAATATGACTAGAGTCAAAAGTTCCTTCGATTAGAAGGCTGTTGTCATCTAGAATTCTGACAGTAGGAGTAACTGTAGCCAAGGTTCTAGAGCCACCATCATCTACACTAGCGACTGTACCATCACTACCGATATGCAACTCATTGACTAGACCTGATAGATGCTCTATCAATCTCCTTTTGATTGAGTTCAACATCGGCATTAGAACATCCTCACTTTCACCGTATTCTTCACAGTTCTCATCTCATGTCCCCTACTTCTAAGCAACCTAACACTCAAACCGCTTGCTGGCACACTCTCTCCTGAAGGAGCCTGTACTGTCACACCTGTGAATGTTGTCCCACTCTTACCAGTATACTGTATATGTATAGCCTCGTTTATGATAAGATGACCTGCACTTGGGAAGCCTGTTGTCGAGGACACTGTTATAGTACCACTATTGTGAGTACCACCAGTCAATCTAGGAGCCAAACCTGTACCTATTGCACCACGACCAGCACCATTGCCAGTGTCATAATTCCTATGCCCAATTAAGAAGCCACTATGTATGTCATTACCAGCATTTGCTAGGGTGTAAGGGTCACTGTTAATTCGCTTGAGAATACTAGATAAGTTCCTAGTCAACATCTTACCTCTAACCCTAAACATGGCCCTGTCACCACTACCCATCTCTAACGCTTTGGTTTTATCATTGGGAACAGTAGGTTCCTCATCATCTATCTTTGAGTTATGGTCAATTAATACCCTTTCAATACCACTTTCGTATGACAATAATTGGAAGTCGCTACTCATGGTTTCTAAGTTATGCTCTACTTCCAGTACCGCCTTTCTACTAACCCCACCATCTATGGGGCTTCTATAATCAATAATGTCACTAGGGTACAAGTCCCAAGCCATCTGATGCCCCTTACTCTTGACTACACCTTGCGCTTTCCTGTTGAGTCGAAGTAGTTGATTCGCAGAGCGTCTAGAAGCAGTGAGTGTAGTTGCTGCAGGGTCAAAAACACTCATGGTTTTCACTATCCCATCTCTCTTTTGCATTTCTACATCATTGACTGTGACCCTATTGTTATCATTATCTGCTACAACCTTACCTTTGACTGATACACTGTTAGCCACATCCACAACAGAATCTGTTTCTACATTGGAAGCAATAAGGGGGTCTATCTGCTTGTCTATATTGGAGAATCCATCAGGAGCATAAATGAAATTTCCATATCTGTCGAAGAAGATGTGATAATTGTCATGTCTACTGATGAATCTAGCAGCATCTGGAATCGTAGTTGAGATGAAGTTTTTAGATAGGAATCTATGGGAATGTTTAGCAAGGCTAGCCCCTTTGTAAGTCGTGACTTCCTCAGTTCTAGGACCAGCAAATGGCCTACCCACAGATATAGAATTCAATGAGTGATTTTTTCCATTGAATAATTTCATGACCAAGTCACTGGTTCTCATCCCCACATCTACTATCTGTCCAGCATGGACACTAGTACCAGTAGTAAATTCTTCACTAATACCAGATGGAGTGAGTCCCCTTAGATTTCGGAAGTCCAGTCTACTACCTTTATTTATAATAGTTACTGTGTCAGGTATCATTCTACCACTTCTAGACATCAAGAGAAGTGGTGGGGTAACACCTGTGATTAGTTTCCTGTCTGAGAAGAAGGGTGAGATATTACTCTTAACTCCAGCAGCCAATGAGTGGTTCAATATCACCGAACTCTCCTCTTCTATAATGTCATAAGCCCTTTCACTAGTAACTTGGAAATCAGTATTGGTAGGTCTATCTACAGTCATATACTGTCCTGTAGTGTTACTGCTTCTCTTGTATACAGCATGGTGTACAGTATTATCTACAAACTTGGCAGTAGATACCTTAGAGCCTACACTACTTCTGATATCGTCATCTCTCCCACCTGGAACAGTATTCTGATTACCAGGCACAGGGAAAATAGCAGTACCAACCATCAGCCATCCACCTCGTTGTCAGTATGGGAACTCTCTCCACTGTGGTCACTCTTGTTGAGGTTGGTACCTGGATAGAGGGACTGAGTGTAGCGTGGTTGGACAGTGAAGTCACCTCTCCTGCTAGCATCAGCCCTTAGATGCTGAAGTGTATTATCAGCCACTGTTATTCTAGCAACTGTTTGTTTCAAACTGTTAGTGAAACCACTGGCCTCAGTCCCAGGAATAATAGGGCCAACACTGATAGGTAATCTGTAGTCTTTGGTTTCTGTAGAAATGGTGTTGTCGACAACAGTGTCATTCAAGAAATGATATGCTGGTGGATAAGGAGGATTATCTGGGGCAGGGTTAGTACCTCTAAGGAAAAATCCACCAGTAGTAGCCCTAGCATTAGGAGTATCATAGGTGAAGACCCCATAGCGACCAGCAGCAGTAGCACTCAATGCATTAGTGAATCGGTCTCGGAATATTTCTAGATGTCGATGGTCCAATACTCTTACAGGTCTTAGTAGGAATTTGATTGAGTAATCTGAGTTGTTAGTGCGTGTAGTATCAGCATTGTGACTGGTTGTTTCATAGGGATTAGCACTCCAATAGTTATTTCTCCCTTGAAAATGAGTACCCCAATTCTCATCATCCACAGGTTCTGTATAGTTTCTCAAATCCATAATGAGATTACCACCCAAAGGCCATAGACCATGAGTATAATTGAGTCGCATAACCTGTACGAAATGAGGTACATTGGAACTACCACTAGGACCATCTTTCTGCACAAAGGAGAGGGATGAAAGGTCATAGTCGGCTAAGGGTTTACTGTATGCATCGTTTGTTCTTATCCCCCCAGATAATGTATATCTACGACCCGCCACTCTATCTGTATGTAGGCTATGGGCTTCTGTCCCAAGAGCAACATGAGTATTTGCGATGCCCCCTGTACTTTCTCCTATAGTCAGAGTGTCAAGCCCAATCCGAGGAGCGATACGGGATATTGGTTCCTGCAGAACTTCACTTGCTGGTAGTAAATCATTAGCAGCCTTCTCTACATTGGAACCTGCCATGGCTTCTGGTTTCAACAAACCATCATCAGCATGTACATCCAGTCTCCTACTAATCCCTCTTGGCACTTCATTGAGTTGTAAGTCATCATTGCGTGCACGAGTATAGCCATTACCTAGGGGTGGCTCTGCAGTATTGGATGAGAGCACTAAGCCAGTAGCATCCATGATAGTGTCCACTTCTTGTAGTACATCTTCATTGAATACCGTAGGCCATCTAACTCCTCTTCCATCTCCTCTATCTCCTACTCTCTTAGCAGTAGCAGGGTCAAATAAATCGAGAGTGACTCGAGCCTTACCATGTCCACTTGGAGCAGCAAATACTTGAGCATTTCTAGTTCTATCAGTAGCCCTGTAAGCATCTTCCGGGTCCCAAGCCGGTCTGATACCAAACCCTCTTACTGGAAGCCTACGCACATCTTCTCCAGTAGTATTACCCCACCAATCAGTCATGTAGTGAGCGAGGGCTGTTGCCAAGTCTCTTCTCCTATTGGTGATATCAGTATCAGCAGAGGCTGCTCCCGCCACATAATCTCCTTGGTGGTGGCGTATAGCATAAGGGTCATTCACAATATTCCTAACAGCACAGCCGAATGGTCTACACATTCTTCTACCATGACTATACTTGACTTGCTGCCCTTTCAAATCAGAACCGATTAAGGCTGAAGCATTAGTCAACCTCTCAATGATACCAGAATAACCAGAGGCTATAGACTCAGTACCTGCAGTAGAAGTATTAGCATTAGTTGCTGGAGTATAGATAGCAGCAGTAACTGCATCATTCTGTACATATGGTCCGAATCTGTAACCAGCGTGCTCATTATCGTAGGTATCATCGAACCCTTGGGCAGACCAAAGCGCAGCCCTTGGTCTATTGAAGGGACCTCTTACACAGAAACGGAAACCGAAAGCAGCATTTCTCTTATGATTTACACTGCTGATACTATCAGTTATACCAGAAGCACTGTCATATCTGAACTGTGTTGCAGTACTTTGCTCTTGTATGATGTGGTCCGAGTCCCAGAATCTACCCCAACCAGGCCCAGCAGTTCCCCAAAGGTCCATCCTACTAGCCTGTGCACCAAAGCGTGAGCCACCAGGCCAGAATGCGCCATAGTGATAGTACAAACTATTAGCAGTGCGGGCTTGAGGGAACCAATCTCCTGACCCAGTACCCATTGAGTTAGGAGTGACAATGTTAGCCCCATCATCATCCCAACCATATCCCCTAAAGTCAAAGGGACCATCACTAGCAACATAACCAAAGTCATGATAGTGTACAGTTTCATAGTGCTCAGGTAGATGGTTGTAGGGCTTCTTATCTACAGCAGCAGCAGTTGCGCTTGCCCTATTATCAGAGTAATATGTCATGGGTCTACCAAGATTGTAATGCCACATGGATAGATAGGCGTCGGGTAGATGACTAGTGCCAGTATCACCAGTACCTGCTCTTAGGTCCTGTATATGATGAGCAGCAACACTGGATAGTTTGTCAGTATAGACTTCCCCTGGCTTCCTAGTAGTACCAGTAAGGGTCAACCTCCTACCTTCAATACAAGCGGCCCAGAATTGTGTTGAACCATTCACTTGATAGAATCTGTTCGTGGTAGCATTTTCTTCACCACTAGCCTGCCCACGATAACCATAGTTGGCTTCATATGTACCTCCATCTGGGTCAATAACAGTCAACATACAATCATCGTAAACAAACGAAACTTCTGGGAATAAATTATTATTGTCTACCAATATTTGGTCATTACCATCATCAGCATACTTGATTACACAACTAGGATTGAGTGACTCATAAGAATGTAGATACGGGTTCAGATAATGGGTAGGATAGCCAGTCATGACTGACTGAGCGCCTACGGAACCGTAACCAGTTCGAGAAAAGTGATAGTAGTGATTAGGATGATACTGTTCAGTGTTTCTCCAATTATATGAATTGCCTTGGGTATCAGTATTGACTCCTGCAAACACGCCATTGGTAAGTGTCCCACTAGCAGTGGTATATGCTGGTGACCACCAAGGCACAGTGAGAGTATAGCCTGGACTAGCAAGTTGGAACATACCAGGATAGTAAGGTAGACTCTTGCGACTCCAAGCAGGCGAGGTAGATTCATTCACTCCTAGTGGATTATAAAGTGCTAATGTCGGGAGGCTAGTAAATTGCTGATTAGGTGATGGGTCTATGTCCAAAATCACCTCATTCAGATAGACCTCACAGCCTCTGACATCAGCCTTGAGAGCCTCAGCCAATACGAAATCATAGGTGGTACCGTTCCACTGTAAGGCTATGACTGTGGCCACCTGTTGGTCAGTGAGAAGGGGGTACTGAGTACTACTATCAGCACCAAAGTCATAGTTAGTACTGAACCCCATGAGTTGTTGAGCAAATAGGTTAGGCTGAATAATAATTTGGTATGCCCCAGTCTCTAGTGGGTCTGGGAAGTTCCAATGAGTACTGTAGTTTGTACCAGCCTCTAGTTTGAGCCTATGGTCACCACTATTATTCTCAGCATCGAAGGCTAGTATACCATAGCCATCATATCTCACCTTGGTCTCTACCATCAGAGTGAATGCCCCACCATGGATATCAGATGGGGGGTGAGGGCTTGAAGGGGATGAGAACCACATCAGGGCGTTGACCCCTACACCTTCTTCCTCCAATAGACTACCATTGTCTAGACCTATGAGGCTGTTCTCCACTGAAGTGTACCCTTGTGCTTGCTCTATGCTAGTAGTAGCACCTTGGTAAGCCCTATTGAGGTTGTAGACTCTCTGATAGAGAGGGTGAGATAAATGCCCAGGCATCACAGCCATAGTAGGCGTTACATAGTGGTGTCCCATTCGAGGTATGGGCATTGGTGTCAGACGGTCATCTCTAATGGCAGTTGCTGGGCTAGCATCGACATCAACGCCCACCCAATCAATCGGTGCCTTGTCTGGGCTTTCTCCACTGACCTCAGCATGGTCTCTGAGCCTCCTAGCAGCGAAGTGGCGAGTGCTCCCAGCAGGAACATAAAACGAGGGCTTCATCATATTCCCGTTAGTGGCTGTGAAGCCTGGAGTGAACTTACAGCCAGTAAATGTCGAGCCACTGACCCCTGTGAATGATACCACATGACCATTGACAGTAAGGAATGACCTGCCATCAGGAGTCTGCTCGGCTTGCCAAATGGGTGCAGTGATAGTCCCACTAGCAGTTAAAACTGAGCCACTCACACTCACGAATGTCAGTGGATTATGAGTCATGGTGTTAGTGGTGACTCCGTTAGTAGTAGCACTGACTATACCTAGGGGTTCTCTCTCAGTGTACCCCCAACCCATCTTGGTTAGATGGAAGTAGAGTGCCCTATCATGTGGCTCATAGGAGGTCTGTAGAGGGGCCTTATCATCCATGCTCCCACTCTTACTGTAAGGGAAACCTGTACCCACCTCGCTGGTCTCACTATTGTCTACTCTTTCCCATCCCTCGTTCTCCCAAAATGGGTTGGTTGATGGATTCTCATTAGTTGAGTCGAAGTTGCTGCTCACTACAGCGTCAGGTAGGTCAGGTCTTTGAAGTCCACCAGCCCCCATGGTCTCATGTTGGTAAGCCTGCACCTTATCGAAACCACTTCTCACTAGAATGTTACCAGGAATGGTATTAGGGTCTGGTAGATTAATAGATAGATTTGGCTCATTACCAGAGCCTGATAAAGCAGGACCTTGGATATCTCTCCCCCCTACTCTTGAAAAGTCTCTAATCACAGTACCTAGAGGTGAGCCACCCTCTATCTTGTGCTCCTGACCTGAGTCATCGACCACTGTGATAGCCTCAAATTGTATCTCCTCGTTGGGTATAGACAAAGCGGCCCCTATCTCCACTGGGTATTTCTCTGCTAACTGAGGGTGGGCTAACTCCTGAGCCTGTACAGTAGGGAACACTGCAGCATTGGTAGTCTCGAACGAGAAACGAGTGTTACCATAGATAGTCTCCCCGAACTTCACATAGGAATTACCTACCTTACGCCACACCCAAGGGACAGCACCTAATCCTCTAGCATTAGAGGCAGGCATACATAGATTACCACCGTCCATCCTCTTCCAAACCACATGATTAGTGAAGAAGTTTCGAGCAGCACTCTTACCCTTCCAAAAGGAATAAGGTGCTGCTAACACAGCAGATTGTGCTGCTAAAGTGTTAGAGCCTATGTCATTGTGATTGATGGGGTCTTCCTGTGGGTAGTGTGCCACTCCTGGGTTTTCTAGCCTATCGTAGAACAGGTCCCCGGTAGGGAATAGACAAGATTCCATTGGGTACAACTCACCAGCGGTTGGAATGTTGGCTGCCCACTCACCATTACTACTAGAAGGGGCAGCAAAATCCTTAGCAAATTGTGCATCCACATGAGGGCCCCCATGAGCATAAGCAGCGAACCTGTCATTGTTGTGCCTAGCATTATGAGAGGCTATGACTGTACCACCAGTCTTGCTACTAGCAGCCCATCTCTTGTCTAGCATATCTCCACAAAGTAGTAGACCATCTCTGTCTGCTTTCGCTATGATAGGTAACTCCGCTTCATTAGATACCACAACATAGTGTCTAGGGTGTAGCCCACTATTCAGACCAGTCGAGTCTTGAGTGAATGAGGCGGTAGCCCCGGCTTGTGCATAAGCAGCAGTAGCACCATTGAGAGCGTGGACTCCCATAGCACTCCCATATGGATTGAAGCCTAGTAGAGGATGCCATGCCCCTAGACCAGCACTAATACCATGACCAGTAGTAGTCTTGGCTACCTTGAGACTATTCAGATAGGAGTATCTCTCACCATGCCATCCTACAGCACCCACTGGTCTGGTCCTGTCTATAGCATCTACGAAGCCATTGAAGTGGACTTGAGTAGCAGCGAGATGATGGAACACATTAGTATCCCAGTTACTTGTAGAAGCGTCTGCAGTATGCAATGCTTCAGGTGCACCGTTACTCCACCTCAGATTACCTGTCTTTGACCATACATAGATTGTCCAAGAGTCATCAATAGCAGCAGCGTCATGGTTACCTGCAGTAGTCCCACTCCCAATCGTAGGACTCTCTAGTCTAGCACCACCACTACGCCAGTTAGTACCTATGGTGAATGTACCCTCACCACTAGCATCATCATCATGGGCAGTGTATCTACCATAGAACACACCAGTACCTGTTTTACTGACCCTCAACCATCCCTTCTCTGGAAGATATTTCGGTAACCTCTCATCCGTAGTCAGAGTAGTGCCATTGGAATAACCACTATCTTTCACCATCCCGACATTAATCCAAGCATACCTATCCTGTCTTATGGCATCTTGGAAGGAAGGGAGGAATGTCCCGCCCATGGCTTTGAGATTACCCTCACCGGGATAGGAGTTAATGGCTGCTGAGATGATGGTAGCCAGTTCCTCTGAGTTCTGTACCCTAGTGGCATCAACTACGAAGACATCCCTAGTGGTCCCATCTCCTGTGGTATTTTCTGTTAGTCCCCTGTCATAGTCTTCGAGGGCTAGAGCACCTACTCTGAACATACTGGCATTCAGCCCTAGAGTGATGTCTTCACTATTGATAGAGTGTTCTTGATTATCAGGTAACCTATTTCCAGTAGTAGGATGTGTAGGATTCTTAGCGATAGCATTGTCCATCCAGTTACCACCAGCAGGGTACCCACCATCCATATGCCAGTGGTAATACAATGCATCAGCAGTAGTCTGTGTGAACATTGGATGTGCTATTGTCAATGATGCAGTGGCTTTACTACTAGCCCAGTGATTGGTAATGAGTGAAGCACTACTAGAGTCGAACTCAGTATTCAACCACTCACTTGGTGTACCACAAGCAGGCTCCCAGTTTCTCAGAACTCCATAGGGATACTCAGCACTCCTTTGCCAAGACATAGTAGGGGGTAGATATGGCTTGAAGAGTCCAGCCCTATCGGTATAAGTCCCACTATTCTTCCATCCCTTGCTCATCTCATTAGGGTGATACTTACCAGGCTCAGTCCCAGAGCCTCTCAAAGAAATACCACCCAGGTCATTGTGATAGACATGTGTGAACTTAGCACTCACAGTCTTAAGAGCAGTAGGCTCTTTCACACCACTACTGGCATACATCTGTATGTTCTTTGGTACAGATTGACCAGGACCAAACACAATGTAGGCTACCTCATCAGCACATCCACTGGCAGCATCAGTATATCTCGCATAAGGGTGAGCGAACCTAAGGACTATAGGAGTAGGGTGGGTGATGGTGGTTTGGTTATCTACATCACTACCATCATCTTTGTACCTAGTAGCCTTATCAGAATCATTGTCATACCCCACCAGTTGAGTAGTATTACCTGCTAAATTGCTCCCACTACCACTCTTGACATTCATATCTGGAGCCAATAGGGCATCGGCATTAGTGAATGGGGGTTGGGATTCACCTCTGTGTTGATTAAGGAATGGAGTGCCAGGGAACATGGCTAGCATCGCAGTAGTATCTAGTATGGCATGAGCCCCCATGTTCTCTCCCACATTCTGCAGTCCAGCACACCCTGTTGGACCGGAAGCGTAGGGGTGAGAGTAGAACTCAGTATAGTCATTCTGTGTTCCGTCATTGATATCCATAACCACACCACTGAAGCCACCCCCGAAGTAAAGTGGGACACTATGGTCAGGGCTATCATGAGCCCCACGGAAATAGGTCAGTGGCTCCCCGTAAGTGTTCCCTGTTAAGCGATGCCCTGCAAATTCTCTAGCCCTAGGGTCTTTCTCAGGCCCCCAAGTAGAAAGATGATTATTCTGAGCAATTGAGAAATCACTGTGCTTGTTGACCAGTTCTAGTTTACCACCGGAATCATTGTTGCCAGCCGGTACTAGTTGATATGTAGCCCACTTACCATTAGGGTCATAGAGGGTGTACAATTCTGAGAAGTAATTATCAAGAGCAGCAATAGCAGGGTCATATGGTGTTAACAACTGCCAAGGAGTCACTGTTATGGTGGTACCAGAAACACTAGTGACTTTCACTATAACATTATTAATACAAGGGGTGATGTGGTCTCCCGCATAAGCAGTGAACTTCTCACCTCTCAAGTGCTTCTTCCAATCAGATGTAGATAGTGAATCACCATTACTCTTGATGAAAGTAGGACTTACAGTATTAGCATTCTCACCTCTGAACTTGCTTGTGATATTCAACAAGGTTTTAGGTAGATAACCAGTATCAACTACTACCCCATCATCAACTTGGGTTGAAGTTAAATAAGTCTCAGCATTACCAGCATAGAGTCCTAAATCTATCTCTCTAGATACTGAAAATAAATCTCCTAAGGGAGTGACTTTCTTCTTATCATTCAGAGTATGAATCTGTATAGCAGTAGTGGCAGCATCACCCATCCATTCCTTGTAAGTTCGACCATCAGGACCATACAACTTACTACAGTCAAACTCACTTGCAGTATTAGGGTCGACACCCATAGCATATTCTACGGCAGCAGCGATGAGTTCATCCGTCACTATAGTAGTCCAGTTGAGCATAGGGCTGATAGTAGCGTATTCAGCACTCATATTGCTAGTATCAAGAGTACCTCCAGTAACACCATAGAAAGAGTGGGTGGACATAGTACCATTAGCATCACTAGCAGCAGACTTATGAGAACGAGATGTATAGCGGAAGACTTTGGTTGTTTGAGAACTAGAATGATTGTCTGTGTAAATGAAGAGACCTTCTTCAGGGAAACCTAGTAGCCCAAGATAATCCAAAGAAGTAGCAGTAGAAGCATCTGTATACCATATGTTGCTCAATGTGATAGATAGATTACTACCACTGACAGAAGCAGTAGAGACTGGATAACCTGCCGATGGTGCTTTTATACCATTCCAACTATTACCTCGCCATGTCACACTAGTAGTGATATCATCACCAACACTATCTTCTCCTGCGTCAATAGTAACAGGATAGGTAGAACCTTTCATATGCTTACCTACAGTAAAGCCCCCCTTACCTATATCTCTATCATCAAACGAGATAATTATCTCATTCTCTAAACCTGGTGGTAATACAGTATTGTTATTTGCGAAAGATTGACCCTTCTCACGGTAAACTAACCTAATTGTATGGTCTTTATCTCTGTGGTCAGTGAATCTAAAACCATATAACTCCCCCTTACCAACTTCATCTTTCGATTGTTCATCTGTTGTCACATAGGTAGAGTAAGTGGTGTTACTATCATCATTGTAGATTTTGTCAAATCTACCTCCTTTGTTGAGTATACCAAAACCCATGGAGCCAGCATCAGGTGCCCAACCTGGTACACCACTGGCTACCAATCCCCCGAAATTGATACGAGCACGAGCACGAGTCCCAGTCCTCAGACCTTCTACCATTCTATTAGCATCACCCTGTGATTCAAACGACTCTTGATAGACAGTATTAGCACCACGACCAGTGGCCATCTCACTATTTCTCCTAGTATTGGTACCTTCATAATCAGCCAAGTTATTGATGAATTCCTCATCCTCATCATCGGGTGGAACCATCTGTCTCAATGTAGTAATGGGAGCAAAGGGCCTTCCATTCTTGGTGATAGGCATAGGAGCCGGGTGCATATTCTCATCCTCTCCTTCCATTGGCATAGCCCAAAAACTACGGAATCTACCACCATGACCAACTAGAAACTGAGGTCTATACTCTGCTTGACCCTTGCTGTTGTCCAACCAAGCACAGAAGTTCCTACCAGAAGCACCTGGTACTGTACTGTGTATCACAATGGTATACCCATCATTACCATCCAAGTCCTTTACAGCCCTACCGAAATGGGCTCTAAGATACCCCATATGGGAACCCTTGTCACCATTGAATGCTGTATCATCCCAGAAAGTAGCAGGGTCATGGGTAGAGCCACCAACACTTCTACCCTGTAAAGCAGCGGCTTGATTCACTCTTCTAACCATCTCACGCACAGCCGACTCAGTATTAGATACCCCATCAGCCTGCCCTATCTCACCCAAATCAAGTGTCAATCTTCTCACGAAATCCATATCTTTCCATTGTGGGAGGTGCTGCAATCTAGATTCTGAATGTGTGGTCAGGTCAAGTGTATTTGCTCGATTTCCTTTGAGGCAAAGGAAAGCCGGTATAGCCCTAGTGCCATCAGGTGTATCAAAGAAGGTGGAACGATTCGTAGTAGCAGTCTCCAACTGATGTCTTTTCTCTGTATAATTAACCCCATAGGTTAGGTCTTCTGTTCTTACTGTACTGTTCTCTGTCCTACCAGTGCTACCTAGGAAAGAAGAGCCATAGAATATTGTAGCATCATTCATACCATAGGCATTGTGAGTCTGTCCGCTAGTAGTCACTTCCATGTAAGGACTACTCTTGTGAGCATAAGCCCCTTCTATGAAGTCAGATTGTTCTATTATTGCTGCCCCACCACTGGTTTGACTACTGTTATTTCTGTGTTTATCTTGGCTATAGAACCCATTAGCAATATCCAATCCGTTGACCTTAGGGGTAGCCTGCCCTGTCTGAACTTGCATGTGGATGTCATGGAAGGCTATGAACTCCCTGTCATGAGCCACATCATAGAGTAGTACGCGTGCGTGACCCTCCTTGGCTAAGTATGGGTCAAGGTATGCTACCACAGGAACTTCTGAGGCTGAGTATCCCAGTTCCAACCAGTTAAGTTCCACTGTCTTGTTCACATGCTGCACGAAGTTCTGAGCAGTCTCCATACAGGTGTTACCTATCAGGAAGTTCTCGAGTGGTATGCTATCACGAGCCTGTGTCCCTAGTTCTCCTCTACCTCCATTGAAACCATTCCAAACTAGGAACTCGTTGAGAACTCCGCGAGACTTACAGAATAGACCCTCGATGGCATGGGGATTGGTGTAGTGCATATTCATCCATACAGTATCACCATGCCTCAATCCACCCGGAGCATAGGGGTTGTTCCATGTCTTGTTGAGAGTATTCTTCCATGACTGTTCTCCTACCCCATAACCATCATGGATATCGAAATAGTTGGTAGTGGTTATACCTAAATTATTCTGTGAAAATTTCAATCGCTTAAGAGTGTAGATATCACCAACTGCTGGGGTACCAGATGATACTACAATCTTATCTCCATCTGTATGGTGGGTGAATAACAGTATCTCATCATCTTGATTGATGGCTTCCATCGTAGTGTCAGTCCAACTAGAGCCCGTAAAACTAGGTAGATTGTCACTGATATAGCCAGCATTAGGACTAGACCAAGATATAATCTCAAAAGTAGCAGCACCACTCTCTATCTTCTTAGCGTGTGGGTTGGCAGTAGGACCTTCCTTGAACTCGACAGCACTGACATATTGCCTAAGACCATAGTCAATATTACCACCCTGAGTCTGAACATTAGCCCGGTCATAGTAGTAGGGCCTACGAAACTCATTCTCGGTACTCTCTAATGCAGGGTCACCTCTAAGAGGTTCCCCATAACTCCCACTTACTATATTGGAAACTATCCCCCCTTCAGAGAAATTCTTCCAGAAATGTTCACTAGTCCCAGTGCTAAGAGGATTGTTGACAGTTACATACTCACTACCAGAGTTTGACTCTACGATAGCCCACTCCCCTTCAGGAGTGTAAATGCGTCTATGCATGATAGTGTTTGCTACTTCAGCGACACCAGCATTAGTACCGGCCTTCTGGACTCCTGTGATGTCTCTGAATGATGAGATAGCCTCCTCAAAAGCAGGGAAGGATTTACTGAGGTCATCAAAGTAAATCTTGTAACCAGAAGATGCACAATCCATCTTGGTGACAACAACAGCCGATTTAGTAGTGTTCTCAATCCATCTCTTGTGATAAGGACCTAGTACATCCCGGTCTGCAGGGGAAATTCCCATTGCCCTTCTTCCCACAGGGTTTGGTGCCCAAGAATGGGCTGTGAGTGTGGGGTCTAAATGTATCTTCATGCTGTTGTCAGGCCCAGGGAATACACCATTTCTTGGGTCATCGAAGAACTGGTTGCCAAACACTGGTATCTCAACTAGGGCTCTAGTACTAGCGTACTGAGTACCTAATTGGTAATCGTGTGCAACACTTCCTATGCTTTGGAAGAGTCGGTCATTGATAGTAGTCCCATCAGACACCACACTAGCCTCATCGAACAGAGGGTCAAGAAGAACATTAGTCTGGCCTTTCACTACAGAATTAGCAGTAAGCCAATTAGCAAAGGTATCTTGTTCAGACCCATCACCGTTGATGAAACGCCCAGTACCAGACTGGTCACCAGATTTGATTGTGAAAGCAGTAGCAGTAGTGTCATAGTACTCAGCACTAGCACCATTCTCTAGATGTATCCTACCACGCACAGGGAACATGTAAGTCCCCCAACTAGCCAAAGCATCTGAATTATTATTCAATGGTGTTACTGTCAAAGAAGTGCTACTAGAATCAGTCACCCTAGCCCCACCATCTCTCCTAGTATTCCACCCCAGCCTAGTCAGTGGACTCTTGTCCCATGTGGGTGTAGTCTCTACAGCACCCTGCCCAGGCCCACCTAGAGTGACAGTGACCACAGGAGCATCAGGTCTACTCTCTTTCACTATGATAGAGTCTGGTGAACCTTCACCAATATACTCAGAAGCCATGGCTGCCACATCATCCATCAATCCTCTACCTTGCATCGTTAGAATGAGACCTCTTTCAGTACGCTCACTCCTGAAAGAACTCACCCTCCCTCTTGACATTAGGAACTCTAGACTGAAGAGTGAGGGGTCATTGATATCATTCGTGAACTTACTGAGTTGTAGATTTCTACTTCTGTCAGTGGGATGGACAATGATATTCACTCCCTTATTGTCCGAGTAATTGTCTATCACATCGAACATCTCAAATGCATGAGTAGATTGGTTAGTAGGCCCTTTGTTACCTGTTTTCGCTGTTAACCTGAAATCATCAGAGTCATCAGGAATGCTTTTGGCTGCAGCACCGTTGTCTCTCAAAACAAGATGATGATATACAGAAGGGTGTGATGAGTCATTAGCATGAGAAGAATCTACACCTATAGGTGGTGAGTTCGGTGGGTCTGTAGCAACTTGTGGAGTGTAATTGGGGGGTGTCATACTCAGGTCCAATTCTACCTCATACTGCCTTCCTCCAGTGTTATCACCTGCTAGATTGTGGTCCTTGAACAGAGTATCCATCTCAGCCACTCTAGACGCTTTGACATGAATGATACCTCCTGGAGCATGGAGTGTCATAGTACCACTACCTAGGAGGGTATTGATTCTATCAGCCACTCTCTTAGTGTTGATAACCGACCCACCTGAAGGCACAGTCTTACTAACTAACAAGGCAGGACCATTGGCCCCAATTGTTCCTCCTGTGAGGTCTATCGCGTTGTAGTGAATCTCCACATATGGGAAGTCAGTGTCTCCGGTCTGCAAGATAGCCACTCTAGACTCAATCTCTGGTGCCAAATGTAGATTGTAGACATCATCAGTAGCCTCCACTCCACTAGTAGCATGGGACTTCAAAAGGAAGGGAGTGATATTGAATCCAGAACCACCTATAGAAATTATCTCATCTCTATCAGGGTCAAGAGTGCTTAAACCGTTCCTCTTTATCTGAGAGATAACTCCTGTAGTGATGACACGAGTACCATCTAAGAGGGAGTTGCTCTTGAGTAAAGATATCTGACTATTGATTGGAACTTGTTCAGGAAGGTTGATACTCTGACCATCGAACACAGCATAGATACTGTCAGATAGACCATCCACAGTTTGAGTCACTCTTTCTTTTGACGCTCTTGGAAGCATTCTCAGATATGGATGACCTGAACAATGTGAGAACTTGTGTCTACCCGAATGGCCTACTTGGAATTTAGTATCTATTGTCCAGTTTGCATTACTGACAGTATACGGGTTACCAGACTTGTTGATACTCATAGTACGACTGTGTAGAAAACCATGAAATCCATTACCACTCTCATCTATGACTGTCATACCGTTCCTATCTATTGCTTGAGAACCAAGACCAGGTGGTTGCATGGGCCTACCAGTGCCAGGGTCTAGTAACAAATCAGACCTGAGTATTACTATTAAACTATCATGTGCGAGGTTGCTAGTATTATCGAAAGCAGTTCTATCATGAAGCACCCCTCTAGACCCTGTGTCAGTAGACACATCGAAATCCAAATGGATACTCTCTACTGTGATGGACCCACTGGATGAGATGGACTTGAGTCTTACCCTCTCAGGTGCTTTGCTATTGGGCTTACCAGTCTTGATATCAGTCCCAGTTGGGTTGATGAGTAAATTGATTGAAGTGTGAGCAATCTCGACCTTCTTAGCACCATCACTATGAGTAGTTACACCAACTTGATAATTTCCTAGAGAAGGTACCGTGTAACTAGAAGGCATAGTTATAGATTCACCACTGATAAGTTCATACAGTTCTTGGACCTGTGTAGTATCTAGAGTGAGAACAGTATCCCCTGCATTGACTCCACTTTTGATATAGAACTCAGTATCCTCAACCTCTACAGGTTCCTCGAATCTCCACAGCCCAACAGTACTACTCTGCCTTACTATAGGGGCTGGTATGACAGAATCCTCATCAACACCAAGACGCAAGTGCACTCCCTCGATATAGCCTCTGAATTCACCACCTTTACCGCCTAGGTATAGGTCTGAGTTAGTTAACATGCACATAGAACCAGTGGATATATTGTTACTAGCCACTATTTGCCCATTGACGAATATGGATACTCTCCTCTCGTTGAACATACCTACGACATGCAACAGTTCTCTCCCACCCTTAGATAGTTCCGTATTATTCTCGATGAAGGACTGACCTGCTGTTGGATAGATGATACCAGAGTAACTGTCACTGATAGTCTGAGCACTTCGAGCCGTGAAGACTCTTACATCCCCTGTCTTGGTACGAGTTGTCACACTGAATACTGCAGGGGCTGGAGCACCAACACTGCCAACACTTAGTTTGAACATTCCTTCTTTGGAAGCAATTACCCCACCACAGTCTGGTCTAATCCAAGCCTCTACTGAAAAACTGGATACCATGGCTGTCGATGAAGATGAACTACCTTCCTCACTCCTCTCACCAAGAACAGGGCGGGAGGACCTAACTTCGTCACCTCCTATAGTAGTCTTGATACCTGTAGAAGCAAACTCATGTGATGGGCATACAACGCTATCGCTTATCCCATTGAAGAATAAGGAGTGACTGGTTTTCCCTATGAGTGTCATTCAACCAACCCCCAGCACGAAGTCAAGTGGCTGGAAAGTCAGGGTGGCTCTATAGATTGTCTCCCCAGCATCATATTTGATTGAAGCAGTCTTGACAGTCCCAGATATGCCAGTGTGCTTATCAGTGAAAATGAAAGGAGTACTAGCATCGTTTGTATTACTACTGGCATCTTTCAAGTTAGTGGCCATGGAACCCCCAGTGACCAAAAGGAAATTACGCACATTGTAACCAGCCACAGGGTCACCTACATTCGTTAGATTAGCCTGAGCCAGTGAGTTGTATGGTAATTGTAAACCTATGATATAATCAGACTTTTTGCTTTGGCCAAACATGAAAGAATCTTCACCTATATCCAAGCCACCAAAACTACCGAACTGACCTACTTTACCCATACCACCCAATACTGAGTTATTGGCTACTGTTGCTAGGATGTTCTGGATTTTATCTCCAGCAGACCTACAACCAGTATCTTCCACATTACTGAACACACTGATATGAGGGTCGTAATCAAGACCTTCTGCTACGAAAGTAGGAGTGTCAGTAGCCCCAGACGAGCCACCACCTTTCTGAGCAAAGTCTAATTTGGTATTCCCAGAAAGATTGGCGTTAGCACCAGCCCCAGCAGTCACTGTGAATTTTGATAGGAAAACAGCATGAGCATCCAAAACAGCCTTGATAGCAGTGACCATCCCTGCAGCCGTTGTGACACTGCTTATGTTCACCTGCATGTCAGTACCACTGGTAGTAGCACTCCCATTCTTGAGGGTCACAGTGAACTTAGTGTCATCAGTAGAAATGAATGTGAAAACAGCATCATCTAAGTCAGCCGCAGTAATACCATTTTCTAACCATGCAGTATGTGCAGTATTATCATCATCTTCTTTAGGTCTCCGATAACTGAAGTCTATAGTAGCACCAGAATAAGACAGACCGAAGTCTACAGTAGTACAATCGTCATCTATGAGGATACACTCCATAATTATCTCTGCTTGAACCATGTTCAAGTCAGCCCCAAATCTCTCAGCAGTGATAGGTACAGGTACAGTGATTAGACTCCGAGTTATATTGACTTGGTAGTCAGTGCAATTTAGATTGACCACTTGACCATCCTTTCTCAGCAAGCGTATAGGTACTCCAGCCATCAGTATCTACCCCTTGTTGGATTCCCACCTAGTCTCCTCAGTTCTTGGTTGAGAGCATCACCAATCTGACGAGCCAGTGCTCGCTTATCAGTTTGGTCAGTCACCCCACCAACATCTATGTTCATAGTGATATTGGAGGTACCCCCTCCCATCTCATGGTTAGGTGTGATACGGCCAGAAGACCCAGCGGTGAACAACTCAGGACCACGCTCTCCTACAATGTAAGAGCGCCCTGCTCTAACAGGACCACCATCAGCCAACATTGGTATTGTATCTCCTGCCCCAAGAGGACTAAAGTTCAGTCCCGGTATAGCCATGGAAAGCATGGCAAGAATGAAATTGAAAGGTGTCAATAGAATGTCTATAATCAAATTGGCCACCCAAATAAAGATGTTAGCGATTCCCTTACCTATAGCCTTGAAAGCGGCCCAGAGTGGTTCGCGGAACCTGTAAATCATGGCTACCATCAAAAGCAATGCTGCTACCCAGAAGAATGGAATTGCTGCAAATAGAGCCCCTATTGTCGAGGTGGTACCCAACGCTGCTGAAACTAAGAGCATACCAACATAGAGTGCTGCAGCACTCATTATTCCAATTACTACTGACCAAAACCCTGACAATTTACCAGAAGCAGCAAGGAAAAGCCCAGCAATACCTGCAATTATTAGACTCCCACCCCATCCTAAAGTTCTGACGGCAAGTTTAACGATGAGCCAAAACAGTTTCAATATCTTACCTGGACTCATTAGAATGAAGAATGCTGCAACAACTCCACCGATAGTCTTGATAAGGGCCGTTCCGAAACTATCTCCTTGTGCTCGAAATCTCTTGAAGAGTGCCACACCTAAGACAACAGCCACAAAGAGTGGTCCGAAAAGACCTGGTAATAACATCAAGGCTACTTTGAAAAGAATAAAGGCTGGTAACAAATAAGATTGAATAGAGCCTACCATATCCCCTTGTAACAAATCAATTATTTTCTGTAGACCTGCTGAAAATTGAGGGAAGTGTTCAGCAACAAATTGCGCGATGGGGGAGGCTGCACCTTCTGTGGCTAATGAGAATGCAGCGAAGGCGAAACCTATTATCCCTAGGAGTCCAAGTAAAGTCATTAGACTAGCACCAAACATTAGGAGCATTTTCCTTCCTTGACTGATATCACCATTAGCATCGACGATAGTATGCCTATACTTCTCCCACATCTTCTGCCCCATTTTGGCAGCGCCTGTACCTTTGAGTAAAGGTGCTATGAGATGTCGTTGTGCAATTGTAAGGTTCTTATTGGCATCTTCCATATCCTTAGAATCATTTGAATACTTTGTTACGACCTTAGACAGATTACCGAACCACTTGCCTACTACTTGTGCTTTACCAATGACACTACCTTGCCATATGTTGACTAGTTTCTGTTGAGCCTTTTCAACTACACCCATCTGTACGCCATAATTGTGAGCCTTACCACCAGTGGCTTGGAACTGTTTAGCGACATCTTCCAGCGCCAGTACCTTCAAATGCAATTCTTCATTGGTAAGAACATCTGTCATATCTACCACCTCCCCTCACTATGTGGCATAGGCCCACCCATATTGGTACCCGCTACTCCCATCGAGGACTTGGATTCTCCGGTCTGCTTCTCCATTTGCTCTGCCTCGTGAGCAGAGGCTGCCGCAGCCCAAGTGAACATCATGCCGAATTCTTCGGCACTCAAATCGTCGATGTCTCTGAGGCTGAGCCCATAGTGTTTCATGACAAAATAAATCGAGGACTCAAGACCTAATGTCGGGTCCTCTTTCCTCCCCCTTAGGAAATTTAGATTGTCATCTATGCGGTCAGCCCATCCTCCAAAGGGCCAGCCACCAAATCCTGTGGTTGAGGTAACAATGCTGTAATCTTATTTGCAATATCAGGTTTGAGTGCGTAAAGTTGTGCTTTGGTCATTGATGGCTCAGTCTTGTCTATACACTGAGCAATCATGTACTTCCAGTAATTGGCCAAGTCTATGTTGACCTGACCATCTGGTGTTAGTTGAACCACTTCTGCGATAGCCTTCTGGGTCTGGAGAAATGACATCTCCTTTATCCATACGCGCAGAACTATGTCTGGCTCGTCTGGGTCCACTGCTATATCGTGGGGTGTAGTTCCTGATGAAACTAACAGGCTATCAATGTTGGTTATTAAGGTCTTATTGTTCTGTTCCTCCTGACTCACTTACTTCGCCCTCCTGGGGCACCTCGTCGCTAGAGACAGCCTCTTCCGAGGGGGTCTCTACAGTTTCAGCCGGAGCCTCTTCCGAGGGGCCAGCATCATCTGCTTCCAAGCGGGCAACAAGTTCCGCCTTGACTCCGCTAACAGTCAGACCACGCTCACGCAATAGGTCTTGTAACTGTGATACAGTCATGGAATCATATGTAAGTTCAGGTTCAGGTTCAGGCTCTACAACCTCTTCTACTTCAGGCTCTACAACCTCTTCTACTTCAGGCTCAAGTTCTACCGCCGCAGCCATCTGCACTTCCTCGGCAACAGTAACAGCATCAGTCTCTGTCATTAGTTCTTCAGGGAATGGATTATTGTCAGTTACTGCATATTCTGGGTTGAAGAAATCTTCCTCCACCTCAGGTTCAGGCTCAGGCTCAGCCGCTGCCAGTTTCTTCTTCCAAGGGGCTTTTCCCCTACCCCCAGGATGTAAACTCCATCTTGCCATATCTTTCACCTCAAGAATGCAACAACGCATCATATGCTAGAATTTTAACATGCTTCGGAAGTATTGTCAACTCATGCTTGATGACCCCTTTATCCTCAGGGATTTGTAGAGGGGCCTCGGTGATGATGTAATCATCTATGATGACATATATCTCCTCTCTGTCACTCCCTGCTCCATCCTTGACTAGATGCAGCGTGATAGGTTCACTGTAGCCTTTACTTCTAGCACTTCTAAACTCATGCCATAGAAGGGGGTCAGTAGGTAGAATCTCTATCTTTAGGTTATACTCCACTTTACCCTCAACAGCCAGTGAAGGGTTCCTGCTACCAGCGAAGGGTATCTGTTCCAAGGACTGGCCAGCAGTGTTACGGGGTTCTACCGCTGGGTTGCCTCTAACAACTAGGTGTTGAGCAATATTGTTCTCACCACCCAACTCAAACTTGGTCACTTGGGCTAGATTGGTGCCGAAAGCAGTGATTGTACCATTATAGAAGAAGAACGGTTTCTCAGTATTGGGAGCAATACCAGCCGTCTTCCTCTCCAAGGGCCCATTAGCGATATTCTCGAACATCCTATGAGCAGTGTACCTGTCACCAGGATTAGAATCCTCTAGACGACCAGTATCAGTATAGCACATCAGTGCATCGAAGTCGACCTTCATCTTGACCTCTGAATCTGCATCAGCAGTGAGTTGCCAAGACTTGACCTTACAGCCCTTGTAAACTCGAGTGAGTTGCTTTGTGTCCGTCGATGACCCAGGTGCATTGGAAGTCTGCTCTGTACCATAGGAACCGACATCTCGACTCCTCATACTGGTCTCTAGAGAGAAAGAAGGTTGATGCCACATACTCCACATGGCTCTCTTCTGTCTGTTCTCAATCTGCCCATAAGCAGCAGTAGTAGTAAGAAAATTAGGACTCCCAGTGTCAGCATTATCTGCCATAACTATCTTTCTTACAACTGCACCAGCGGCATGGTCAAAATTGAATGGGTCATCTACATAGATACGGTTGTGGGTGTTAGTGCTATCTGTAGCAATCACCCTCCTTATCTCTGACCTTTCACTGCTATGGAATTGGGTCTGTGTACCAGTCCACTTAGTTCTAGCAGTGGGCTCAGTAGCATAAGGAGTTAAGACTTCAGTAGTGTCCTCTACAGTAATATAATCACCGATAGCAGGGAAAGAACCATTCACTGTGCCGTTAGAATTCGCCCTTAGGAATGAGACATAGGTATCACCCATGGCTATAGCACTTGTGTTAGTACCACTATCCACTGATGCTGCACCTGTTGGATTAGTCTCGCTCACAGCCTCGTTACCAAGGGCGTAGTAGAGCCATCGTGCACTATGCATCATAGTAGATAGGGAGCCTCCTTCATTATCCATGTGCTGAGGCTCCTGAACTACAACTTGCCTCCCTACACCCACGATGTGGGAACGAAAGACTTCAACCTTGGTTTCTGGAAGCGTTATTTCAGCAGCCAAACCGATAAACTGGTCAGTGAGAACTGACTCATCACTGGTCTGTGCATTACTATTATAAATCATACCTGCATCTAGAGTAGGAGTTCCCAGAGTCTCAATCATGAACTCATCACCAGTGGTAGAGGCACCTGTCCTTTTCATAGCAGGAGTTACTGTGAGAGTATTACCTTCATTAGCAACAATAGTATACATATTACCTTTAGTGTGGTCATCATCACTGTAGTTACCATCACCCTTAACTCTCAGTTTGGAGCCAGCGAGTAGACCCTTAGGATATTTCAACTCTTGAGCCCTGAAAAACATCGTATCATACGAAGAATGGCTTCCGTTGGTATTGATAGCGACTCCACTGAATGTCAAAGTGGTAGTGTCGCCATTAGATGCGGCGGTGACAGTAAGCCCACCCCAGGCCCCATGTGTTAGTACTATTCCTGTTTCGTGACCGAGAGTTACTTCGGCCAAATCGCCCTTGTAGATTGTCTGCGGCATGTCCTCTCACCCTATGCGACTAGTTCACTGAATATTACGATTTCGACCTGAAAGGTCATTCTATGTAGATGCTTGGTCCTATCTGACAAGTCAGTCCTCGTCTTATAGAGTAGTCGGTCGTAGTTACCAGCGTCCCCTTTTCTCTTACTATGAATGATTCTTCTCACTTCATCTTCCATATTCATCAAATGACTTCTACCTCGTGTAGTTCGTATGTCGATGGTTACATTGATTCGAGTGTTGACATAGTCATAGAATATCTCAGGTTGCTCCTCGTTATGAGCAGTCTCATACATAAAAACGGCATCACTGCGGTTAAGGTCGAACCTCTTACCTCTACCAGGGTCTAGTGTGGTGATGTCCATTATCACTGGCTTTCTCTGACCACTGTTAGCACGATTCCAACTCGTGTCGAATAATGATACCAAAAGTTCTATGGATTCAGCCATATCAACCACCATCAAATGCCCAAGAGTTGTTCTTTATCCAATCTTTACCTGCTGGTGAGGAAGGGTCGCTACTCAGGTCTCTTGGGCTGTTACTGACAACAGCCACATTCTTGTTGGCTTTTTTAGTCTCTCTACGCTGAATCTCACTTTGAATGTCCTCCATAAGTTTATCCAGTTGTGGTCTAGTCAACCTCAAGATGTGATTAGAATCCAAGGTGGGGGCATCTACCCTCTCGTTAGGACTATCGTCCTGATTCTTAGGGTCATTCAGCCAATTTTGATGGTCCTCTTCTTCTCCCCGCCTATGAGCCTCCTCATCATCTGGGTCTCCACGAAAATCCTCGTTGTCATACCATGCTTTCTTGAGATTAATCCAAGTCAAGTCAAACGCACTCATTCTAACAACTCCCTACCGATTGGACTTTCCACTGCTGCTTGACGCTCTGCCATACTCTTAACCCACTGGTAATCCGCGTGCTCCTTGGGTAGGGCACGCCCGCTCTCATCTATGAGATTACCGGCGTCATCAGCCTTGTATCCTGCAGCACTAGCAGCAGCATCTAGAAACATTCTCCCTTCAGGTGACCAGATAGATTGCTTTCTAACATTCTGTATTGTTGGTTTAAGACCCTCCTTTGCTTTCTTGAATATGTCATCAGTCAATGTTAATCACCTCCATGTAACGAGGTAGTGTCTCAGCAACCTGTTGCTTGAACAACTGGTACTTGGAACCTAAGTCTATGTTCTGAGTCCCTTCAGGCATTAGGACGCTACGGTCATCAGACAAGAGCAGGTCCATGGCTACCATCTTGGTACAAATATCCTCTATTGCTTTTTCAACATATCGCTCACCATAGACATAGGTAGCCTTCACTGAGTTCCATTGGAAGTAGGGGTAAGTGTTGTTGAAGTAGATGATACCTAGGTCATAGTCACACCACCAGTCACGAAGCCTAGCCTCATCTCCTGTGGTGCTACCGAAATAGTCTATCTTGAGTGCATACTGTGTGATATCAGTCCCATTCGACAGTGCCGCAACAAGGCCACTGCTAGCCAAGTCAGTCACTCCTGTGAGTGTAGTGGCAGTCTTTGCTGTATAATAGGCGCATTTGACAGCAGTGCCCGTACCAATGCAGATAATACCATAGGGCACCAAGGCAGAAGTATCGGCTAGTGTGATTGTAGCACTACCAGAACTACCTGATACACCAGTCACTGTGAGGACGGTGTCTGTCAGACCAGTGATGCTCATACCAGTGTGATTAGTAATAGCCACAGTAGAGTTCTCTCCACCTTCACCACGATGCATACTGGTCAGTTTGATTTGCCCTGTGCCATAATCAGCGTTAGCAGAAGTCATGAACTCATGATGGACATTGGCTGTCTCTACCCCAGTAGCAGTATTGGCTGTCTGGAGTGTGAATGAAGGTGAGAATGCTGCACCCGATTTACCCTTCCTTAGGTCCTTGTTAATGAGGTCTGAGAGTTCCTGTGCAGTAGTAGTTACATCGAATGCATTACTCCATGTACTGGATGTACTACCAACCCGTAAAGAGGCTACTCCACCACTCCCAGGACAAAGAAACACATAGTCGTCAGTGGTAAGTAGGGAATTATCGAGTATCTTGAGTCGAGCCTCTGCAGAACCTACTTCTCTGTACTCCTGTCCCTGCCATATTTCCAGTCTCAGTATCTGTTGGACATTGCGGAACATGAGTGGAACTGTACCTACATAGTCAGTATAGTACCTTCTCCTGTAGGGTTTGTATGTGTCGAAATTGAGATACTCTGCTGTTTGCAGCATTGGCCTCCATGAATTGTTACAGAGGTTATCTATCTTGTCTTGCATGCGTAGAATCATAGTCTCTACGGCAGAACGGGTTACCCCCCTCCGCTTACCGTTAGTGAATGACTGTAGATTCTGAATAGTAGCATTGTCAGCAGTATCGTAGTCCCCTGTGACTCCACCACTCCATGATAGTACCACATCAGTACCGTCTCGAGCAACACTAGTTAGGACTACAGTCTCTCCCATCTCAACATCACTCGCTATCTCTACACTATCTCCAACCTCAAACCCAACTATGCGTTGGTCAGCAGGGACTATCTTGGCAGAAGTAGCGCTGGTGTTAGAATCCGCTGTGAGATATACTGGGTCAGGGAGTGGAATCTGTAGAATGTCTGCTACCTTCTGAGCACTGGAATAAACTAGGTCATTAGGGAACAGAGGTCTAGGCTCGCGTTCACCTGTCTGGAATACTATTGGCATATCATATCATCCTCGTCTTTTCATAATCTCTGATTTTCTGCGGGTCTACTGACCCTGGATTGTTTTGCTCAGCAACAGTAAGTTGTTCTCTACGCGCAAATCGAGGGGCATATGGGGATTGCTTGTACTTCTGTTTAGTCTTGTCGTCTGTAACTACATTCGCAGACCACAACGGTTTGAGTATTCCAGTTTTTCTACTCGTGTCCTTCTCACCAAGTAACTTATGCCCTACCTTCTCTCTGAATCTTCCTAGTTTCCCTCGTAAACCTGTACCAGCATCTACCATACCCTCTTCAGCAAGTGGGTTACCCGGTTCCCCAATCGCTTGTTGCACTGGGTCCACAAAAGCCTCTCGAGCAGTATCCTGAATTTCATTCCCTACTTCCATTATGGAATCACCCCAACCTTGCTTGGTACCACCAGTATAAGTCGGGTCACCTTCTCTTACTTGGCTTGACGGAACCATTCCCATTGCTGCATTATCCATTCGCTCACCGAATTGCTTCGCCTTATCATATAGCGGACTCAAGCCCCCTGTTATGGCTGCACCCCACCCTTGCTTCAATATTGCGAAAGATATATCCAGTGGGTATGGGCCTTCTGCCCTTTGCAAATCAGGACCTTGCTGCTCATACTCATCTTGGTGTACTGCACACCACCTGGAATTTCCGGTACTCAGAGCATTGCACCAATGGACATCACATTTCATACCTTCACATCCACCTTTCCTAGATTATACTCCATTGGCTTGCTGCAAGCACCGCAGCGCTCCAAGTAACAGAAATGGAGCATGCCGCAGTGCTTACAGCGGGTACCACTGCCGATGTCTATGACATCTCGTATGTTTCGTGAGCGCAGATTTTGCTCACCAATTTGGCCAGCGAGGCGCTCGTCAGACCCTGCTTCTGTACGAACGCTCTCGCCGGTTGCGTAGTTCCACCCTTGTTTGGACAAGCGTCGAAGGTCTTCAGCATCCATAGTCGTCACCTTAAGCGGTGACAACCACGACATATAGGTTTCCCAGCATTAAATAACTGGTAATCCCTTCTACTGTCTTACCGTTTGTGTAGTCATCCAAGACCTTCTGTATGCCACCGGCCACAGAAGCGCCAAGTTCTATTGCCTCGGAAGGCTTGAACTCGTATATCTTAGTATCTGTCATGGGGTCTTACCCCCAATCAGCCACGGCGTCCCATTGCCCACCACTTTCCGTCGAGGCCGCCTGCTACCACAAGAGTCAGGGTTGCCGCAGCAGTCCCGTCAATCTCTGTGTCAGTAGCACCCGCACCGTCGCCGTTAGCACCTGCTGAAACTATCTCATTCAAGAGGGATGACAAATCAATGTCGCCCCCCGTAGTGCTGCTAGTGTTGGTAAATGTGCCGAATACCATTAGTAGGTTTCCCATTGTACTGGGTCTTTGGTCTATTGTAAAACTAAATGCCATAATTATTCCTCCTCGGTAGTAACCCCGTCCGCCAAGACTTCAGTTACCATTGTCAACATTGTCGCCTTCGTTGTCCGAATAGACGAGACTTCCACCCCATTGTTCTCTAGCCAGATTTTGATGTCAGCCTTCAACCAGTCGTTGTCTGGTAGGCCGTCATCAGTATTCTCTGCAAAGAGAACGCCGGGGTAGTCATCTTCAATTTGCCAATGGTCACCTGAAAATGCTCCGCGTCGCTCATCCAACCATACTTGGGTAACAGCCACTGGTGTGTGCCTGTCATAGTACCCGTACTTAGTACGGACAGCCCGCTTAGGGCCTCTCCAAAGTAGTGTTGGCATGCTGGGTCACCTCAATCAAGATACTATCGCCATAAACCCGGTGCTTCCAGAAAGGGTTCCTTCGCAAGCGAAGGTGATTATCCCTGTTCCAAGCCCTGCGTCTACTGAGCAAGATGTCGCTGCGACTCCTGAGCCGCCAACCACTATTGCGTGAACTGTGTCACCATCTCCACCAACTGTGAAGGCGTTGTTGTCCTGCACCAAAGTGCAAGTACCCACAACTAGTTTCAGTCCTCGTCCTGCCGTATTTGTTGTATCATCGTTTGCTGCTGTAAAGCCTGTCAGACTACCGGGGTATGCGTCTGCTGCCCCTGCTGCGCCGTCCAGCCACCTTGTATCGGAGCCCAAAGCCCCTGCATATAGGTCTAGTTCCAAGTCGACGGTCATTACTCCGCCGCTTCCTGTGCTTCTCGTAAATGTTACTGCCATATCATATCACCTCTGTTATCTCTCCATAAACCTCACTTAAGGTCACGGATAGAACCTCCTGCGCCGAAGAAAGAGTCCCATACCTCACCCATGGTTCGGTAGAGCCCCTCTTGGCCTAGTCTGTTGATGGCGAACGGGTCGCCGGTTTCGATACCCGACTCGAAATATTGGGTCGGTATAGCAGTCTGGAACCACAAGTAGTCCGTATCAAAGTAGTAAATCCTCGAGATTCCACTCGTGTCAGTTACTACATCCTTGGACGGAATCAGCGGCACGCCGTTGTAGGTAGCCACAATGAATCCGGCCTCGATACCAGGCACACCCTTCACACCGTTGTAGGTGGGGGTGACCCTCTTCGATTCCATGAATCTCTGCTGGCTCTGCAGTAGTTGTTGCACACGCATCAGGGTATCGTACCCAGTCAGCATGACCTTGGGGTTACCACCTCGAACCCAAATCTGCTGGAACAATCCGTCCAGTTGATTCAGGCTTAGGTTCCTGTTAGTGTTAGCCGCAGCCGACACATCTACCTCAGCACTGTGGAAGTCGGAACTCCCATCGCGTGTGATAGAGTATAGGTCGTGGTCTGTAGTAGCACTCACATGGCCTGTACCAGTTGTCATCGAGTCTGGGTCCGAGGTTAGTCGGTCCAGTGACTCGAAGTCGTTACCCGCTGGGGTCTCGACATCTACCAATAGCATCCTGTTGATGTGGTCAGCGTGGTGCTTCCCCATCTCTTCCTTGAGCACTTGGCGCACATCTCCGAGACCATCATCCTTATCGGAAAGGAACATGGACACTTCGCTCAGGTCGAACGAGTGGCCAATGGTCTTGGGCTTTGCAGCCACATGCAGGAAGTCAGGCTTCGTGGTGTCGGGCAGTGTGGCGTTCTCAGCCAGACCTCCACCAACATCGAACGAAGGCTTGGCAGTTATGATGCGCCATCCACTTCGCTCCCACGGCTTCTTTGGTAGGATGCTGAACGCGTTGAACTCTTGATTCAACTGCGACCAAACCTTCCTGCCATAGATTGCCTGGTAGGTACCAGCCGTGGTGCTCAGAAGCGGTGCATCCGCCTTGAGTATATCTCCACTGCTGTAGGTGTACCCGGTCAATGCGGTACCACCGTAGTAGTATCGCTCCATGTCCTGTATTGTCCTTACATAATTACGCGCCATCAGTTATCACCCCTTAGAGCCGAGTGTGCTAGTCGGTGGACATCGTCCCACGACAAGGCAGCCATCTCGGTTGTCTCAGGAATAGTTACTCTCGAAGCATCTGCAGATTTCTGGAAATCTTCACCAGGTGTGGTGGAAACATCCTCAATCCTACCGCTTAGAGCGAGAACTGCTTTCTGTAGGTCTTGTAGAGGCCCACGCGCATCGAATGATGACCTCTCGGTCTCATTCTGACTATTCTGTATTTCTTTTTGTAATCTTATTGAGAAGTTGTTGCCTAGGTCAGACTTGAACTGCTGCTCAAGAGCAGCGGCCTTGTAGACCTGATATGCTTCCTCTACTTGTGCAGAGGAAACCATTTCCGGATGGATGAACTCATCTGTCTTGATGACGGTTTTGTTACCACTCGGTCCTGCACCCATATTCATCTTGGGTCGCTTACCGGAGTCATCCTCACCAGCGCCTTCGATACTACCCTGTCCACGATGGTCGTAACCATGAGCACCCTCTTGGAGGTAAGCCTTTTCGACTCCCTCTGTGTTATCAAAGTGACCGCGAGCAGCCGATGGGTCATACCCAGCAGACTTCACAGTCGATTCTAGCCAGTCAAGATACTCTGTGGTAATCACATCGTCCATCTTTTCCGTTTTCTCAGACTTCTCAGAAGATTCTTTGTCTTCATTGTCCTTTGCTACATCAGCCTTTTCTTTGTCTTCCTTTTCAGCATCGTCTTTGCCTTTCTCAGCATCGTCTTTGCCCTTCAGGGCAGACTCAGCCTCGTCAACATCGTCTAGCCTCTTGGATAACCTTTCCAAGACATCCTGTAGTTCTGTCATTGCATCTGTCATATTTTCACCTTTATTTATTTCAATTTTATCCTCTTTCAGGATTCGGAATTGGGCCTCTGGATTGATGCCCTTCTCGCAGATGGTAACTTCATGCAGTTCCATCCTGCGTATTTCTCGGTAATCTCCTCTCTCGGAGTTACTCTTGTTGACACGCTCGAAAGCCTGCCCACCTATTGAAAATGATTTGAGGTTACCCTTTCGGATTTCTGCGGCTACCTCACGAGCCTTTTCGATATCATCACGGAGTTGGATAACTACGAACATACCAGTATCGTCTACTTCAGACTTCCAGACACGCCCACTACTATCCGAATACTCAGGAATGACAGAACCAACTTGGATATTTGAATGAGCCAGTTGCACATTCCTAAAGCCTGGAGAACCCATGAATTTCTTGAATGCTTCTCGTAGTGCGCCCTTAGTTATCAGGTCCCCTTGTTTATCGACCATTTCAACTGAAGCATAGCCGGCAACAACTAGGTCTCCAGTCCTACCTTTGATGAGAATAGGGCTGTCTAGCGGTGCTTCCATCATCAGCATTGCCCAAACAACGGGTTCTTATGGTATTTGAATCACACGGAAGAAACATCGCGAGAATCCTGAGAAACGGTGAGATGTTCTGGCTTTTCATCACTATCTGGTGGTCTAGCCTTGGGGCAATCTTCCATATCGTGACCCATGCCTTGTTTACATTCTTCTCCCTTTTCAGCACCACACCAACATGCCTTAGGTTCAGACTGTCTAGCAGCAGGGTCATGGTCAGGCATATCATATGGTTCAGTTATATCAGTAGGCCCATGAGGTGATTCTATGGGAGTACCATAATCAATACCTAGAGCCTTAGGACCAGTCCAAGTAACCTTCTCTTTGAGCATACCATCTACTGTCTCTAATGCTAGAACTACAGTCTTGACGACTTCAGGGTCTTTGAGCAACTCATCTCTTTTCGGTAGCACCTTCTTTGGCTTCTTATCATGATTAGCCGCAGGCTCTGGTTCTATCTCTTCCTTCTCTCCCTCTCTTTCAGAACGCAAAAGAACTGCAGCCAGCGGTGACCAATATTCCATTTGGCTTTGAGTCACTCTTAGAGTATAATCATCTGGGGAATCTACATCTTTCAAAAGAAATGCATTCCCAGACACTTCTGTTTCATAGACTACATGTCCTGTAGGTACATCTATGTGGATTCTCCCTTTCTTAATCCGAACCTTGTGAGGTACATTACCTTCCTGCCTGTGACGCAGTATCTCCAAAGTCTCTACACTGTCAGTCGCTCCACTCTCAGATTCTCTCAGATAACGAGGTGCATTTAATCGGTAAACTGAATAATTCCTTCTAGCCGAATGAGAAATACCTGATGTCTTCACAGTTATGTACATCCCCTCTTCCAAACCTGAACGCGAGACTGTACCTACATCCATGTAATAATCCCCATCATAACGAACCGCCCTGTTACCAATTGCCTTAGCATCCTGTTCATACAATGGCCCAACTCCAATCAGATGGTTATCAACCCCAGAGGAAGATAGAATTAAAACATCAATTTGATGGTCTGGCGTAAGTAATACCCATTTTGGGTGCCTCATTTCTCCACGCATGTAAGTGGACTCAGCATCTCTCAATAGGACCTGCTTTACATCAGGTTCCTTCATGAGGTCCTTGACTGCTCTCTTGAGACCCTGCCCATCAACTCTCTTCGTATTTACTGGTGCTGGAGTACTAACCTTCTCAGTAGACTCAAAGTGAGCCCTTAGATGCCTGACTCTATCTTTGGTGGGCTTATTACACAAATCATCATCTTCACATTCCAAGATATCCACAATACATAATCTGTCTTCATCCCAAATGGCATCTATTAAGAAATCCTTGTCATGAGCATCTTTAACACCGGTCTTAATTTCATTGGGTAGAGTAACAGATTTACCTTCTGCATCTCGGGCTTTAACCTTCTTACCTTTCTTCTCTACAATAACTCTTGTACCAGCAGGCCATGAAGTAACTACCCAATCATCAGAAAACCCTCTGAGATACTCTAAATCATCAAGGTCAAAGATACGATGCATGGCTTTAACAGGAGCAGGTTTACCCTTATCCCTTTCTTCCTCTTTCAGGAGCAAGTCTACATCAGTCAAAACATCCAACGAATACCTCACCTCATCATCCTCCGTATACTGGAGTGACGCTCCAATGTTAGAGTTATCCCCAGTAATAGCAAGTCTCTGACCGAATGCTGAATTAAGAATATTAGAGTGGACAGTCCTATAGGGAGTAGCAATGGCTGTATCTCTCTTTCCCTCTTGCATCTCCTCATGGCCCAAGCGTTGGTCTCTTGTAGGGTCTTGAGAATTGTTCTGGTACTCACCACCTACACCAATATCCCAAGGGGGAGTAGGAGACCCTCTACTATGAAGGTCAGGTATATGATTCTCGACATCCATAGTGAAAGGCATAACTTCTGACTGGTGGAATGAATCATGTGCATGGACACTAGATAGATTCGAGAGTCGTGTTCTATTAAGATTTATCACACCAGGCTCGCTATCATCACCTATCTGTTTCATACCAGAAGAGCGATATGACCAAGGCCTAGGTTGATACTTGGGATTGATACGACCCCGAAGGAACAAAAGTCTACAATATTCTCTCATTACATCTTGGGGGTCATTCTCATCAAATCGTTGGTGTGAAGCGTGTTCTGGCAGATAATTAACCTTATCTAGTTCACTTACCAAATCCTTAATCACAGGCCCCATAGCAACTATGAATTGATTGAGTGTTCTATGGTCCTCTATACTATAATCTGAATCGTGCTCATCACCTACAGTATTCAAGATGCTTTTTGTATTCAAGGACATCTGAGCCCTACTACCCCTTTTAGCCCTCTCCACATTCTTCGTCCTATGCTCAGGATGCTCATCTGAAAATGGAGCGTCAGACTCTGGAATATACCAAAGAGGGTCATCACCTCCATCCAGACCTTTCTCATAATGGTCTGCTTGATACATGGCTTTGTCATGGTCCTGTTGTGAAGTCTCGAATAATTTCTTTAATTTGAAGGACATAGGTTGACCGCTTTTCGTTTTCCAGTCCTCTGGAGCCAAGCCAGGTTGACCAACCGATTCAGAACCCCAAGAGAAATGTTGATTCATGATATCTTCAATTGCATCCATCAATCCTTCATATCGTTCATCATCTCCATATCGTTTGTTGGTAAAAGCACGCAGAAGGTTCAATCCTTCTACATTCTGCCCTATACCTTCGTGGAAGGCCTCATAGAAAGGATGGTTTGTGTCCATCCCATGTTTGGGCATGACGAATTCCTTATGACCTTGCACACTGTTCACATTCAAATCAGGACTTAGGAATCCTTCCTTCTGTTCATCAGTGAAGTTATGACCTTGCTTCTCTAATTGCTCAAGGAATAAGCCTCTTTTAACAGGGCCATGACGGTCTGCATAATTCCAAGCCAATTCGTACAAGTGGCATAATGTAGCATATTTCCTTTGAGCCTCCTCAGAAGTATCTCCTTTGTGCTGCCTTAGATACTTCTCCGTGAAATCATCCAACTTCCATTGAGACTCACTTTGATTTCCTTGTTCTATATCAGGGGTATGATTAGAAGCAAGGTGGGCCATTATGAAAGGTAAAACGGCCTTAGCCGCTTGGTGACCTGTCCCCACAGCCCTAGTCAACATTTCCATGGTCATCATCCATCCTCGTTGCTTCTCACTCTTCTCCCATCCCCCCTCCATCTTGGGAGCCATATTTTTAGCCTCTCTCCGAAGTCCTAGTATCAGGTCCTTATGTTGTTTGTTACCTTGACTCTTATCATAATCAGATAGATAGTTACTAAACTCGTCCTTGATTACAGAAGGGTGTTCAGCAACAACATAGTCTTGCCCATTGTAATTTATGATACTCTCTTTGGGAATCACCATCCACGGCTTAGGCATGGATTGGATATGCTGTTCTCCATCTCTAGGTGTAGTCCAAGAAGGATAGATACCTCTGGAGCCGACTATATCCTGCAATTGGTTTTGTATACTGAATGGGTGCGAAAAACTCAATCCATCTCCTAATGCTTTCTCGGGATAAGGACTGCATACATCTAAATCAGGAACCTTGAATTGCAGACCATGCTTACCACCGGTCTTCTTGAAAGGTAATCTATATTCCTCTATGCCCTCATCATTCATGTGCTTATTGACAGGGTAGATGAATCTCTTGTCAGCCACACGATGACGCCAATCTTCATTCTCCCAACCACCTAATTGGTTTCCAATTTCCTCTCCCTCAATGTGTGGATGTGGCTGCTTACGAATCCAATTAGCCAAATTTCCCATGAATTCATCTCCCCATTGTCCAGGGTGGTCTACAACCAAAGCCTTCTCATTCCCTCTATGTTCAAATGACCAAGGTTCAGCAGAGCCACCACCCATCAATGCTGAGCAAAGTAATCCCAACATAGCAGCAGTCAGCCCTCTGTTCTCTGTAACTCCACTACGACCAAGTTGGTCTAGAATTGCAGAACCTCTACTGGCCCCCTCATCCCTATAGCCGTCATGGTTACTCTGGTTGACCAAGCCAGGATACATCTGCCCTAGTTCTATCATCCTCAGAGTATCTGCAGGCATTATAAGGCCACGATTATGATAAGGGAAAACTATGCCTCCTGATGAACCTCTTAGAATAGTCGCCCTGTCAACCATCTGCCCTAGTTCATCTGTCCTTCTATCAACAGCCTCATCCATAGTAAGTAAGCGGTCTTCCATTTCATTTTTCGGTACAGCAGCCCCGCCCCATTTCTTTCGTAACGCTTCTAGCAATTGTAACGCTGGCTCTCTAAGCCCCATTTGTAATGCCTCTCTCAAGAAGAAAGTATCTTTAGCACCAGCAATAGGAAGCATCATCCTAAGTATCCTCTCATTGAGAGGTCGCCTACCTAGGGGGTAATTTTCTACGATAGATTTCGGCAGTGTATCTGGAGCCCCTGCTATGTCAGCCTCCTTTCTCCTTGTCACTTCAGAAGGTCCAGCCACTCTAACCCCATACCCACTAGAACGCTCACCAACTGCACTCTCACCAGTGACATCTTTCATTTCTGTCATACCTATTTGTCTGGCTCGCTCTGGTGAGTCTTCTGCCATTGTAGCCTCTTCATGTTCACCATAAACCTCCCCAAGGCGCCCTTTCAAGAGTCTACTTACGAAATCACCCTTGTGAGGATTAAGGGGTAAATCACCGTAGAATCTCTTGTAGACTTCTCCCATTATTGGTCCCAACTCACCACCTCTTAGATAGGCATCAATCTCCATGGCTAAACCTGACATACCACCTTTTTCTGTGAATGGTATACTAGGGTCATTATCCCAAGTCTCTGGTGCTGGACCATTACCAATCCCCTTTAGCCACTCTGCATAGTCATAATTATCAGGATGCTCATTACTCTTCTCTTTGTCAAAATGAGGAGGGCGAGTGCCCATCGAATCGAAAAGTATCTTCTCACTATTTTTCACCTTCTCACCAAGACAAGGGATAACCCCATAGAGAATCTCAGCAATATCAGGCCCATACAAATTATACCCAGTCTTTGGTAAACTGTGGTGCCATAACCAAGAAGGACTCATGTCATGATTCTCAGTAATCTCATGTGGTTCCGATGTCTCGCCTTCTACTCTCGCTTCCAAAGACCAATTATCATGAGCCATGGCTGATTGATATTCTCTAGCCCTCCCTCTCAACTTGGCTTTAGGGTCTGTGTGAAACCAACTCTCGAATCTATCTCGAGCACTATTCTTGAATTTGTTATCAAGATAAGGAAGAACTACTCTATCAAATTCCTCCATGATGTCAGGATTGTCGATATTCCACCCCTTTGGTACTCCTACTTCATCAAGCAAATCAAGGACTTTCATGATTTGAGCCATACTCTTCTGACTAGTTCTACCACCTTCTGGAGTATCATAACCAGACTTATTACCTCTCTTCTTCTTGAAATCAGGAGACAGTGGTGACAAATGCGCTAGTTCCAAACCCTCTCTGATTATTGATTGTTTAACTCGTGAGTGCTTGTCAAAGTACGGTGGTATATGAGTCCCTTCAGGGTCTAATGGGTGACCCATTACATTATTGGCGATAGCCGTCATGTTCTTACCTAGAGCCGAATACATATGGTCAATCAATTCGTCGACCCTCAACCCACCAGCATTATCTGCAGCATCCTGTTTTCTATCCTCAATAGGGTCATCTATCGGATGATGGCCACCTTCCTCATGCTGTTTGAGGTAAGAGAACAGGTCTGCAATAGCGTACATCCGATGTTCAGGACTAGCCAATTGCAAACCTAAGAGTTGAGGAATGAGACCAACACGATGATGACTAGATTCGTCATCTCTTCTATGTTGGAATTCTGGGTCAAGCGTCACATCGGCACGCTTGTAGCGTTTCCTCATTCTCTTATCGGTACGAAGAAGTCTCTGAGCGATATAATCATCATGACCTTGTCCTATATCATATTCCAAATCATACCAATGTGAGAATAATATCCTCTTGTCTTTGTCACTCATATCCTTTCTCAATCTAGAACCATTCCTTCTAAGCCAATCACTATAGTAATCCTCATACATCCTAGTAAAGGTATAGGACGGGGATACATCATCGCCGGCTATCTCTCCCTGACTGTTAATCGCCCTTCTATCTTGGTGATGAGTTTCATGCCCTTTTTGCCCCCAATTAACTCCCATCATCTCTTTCAAAGAGTCATTCTTCTTCTTGACGGCTGCTTCTACTGAACGCACATGATGAGGACTATCCGGGTTAAGAAACTCTGAATGGAATTTGCTAGCCGAATTCTCAAGAACTGGTGAATCACTAAAGAAATGCAGTGCTTGTATAGGGTCTAATGAATTAAGTGATTTATGAGGAATTAGTTCTCTCCCCTTCTTACTCCTAAAATCAGTAGTGTTATCACCATGCTCGAATCTTCTTTCACCAGTATACTCAGGTCGGCCAATTAATGGGCGCAAGTAATCTCTAAACTTGATACCCTTATTACCCCCGGACTGCGTTGGTACATTCTCATCTGCATGGTCTCTCAGCCATTTCAAAGGGTCTTCTTCCCATTCTTTCACACTCTTTTCATCACCACCCCAACCTTCAGGCCCTTCAAGCCAAATGCTAGGGTCTAAATCCTTCATTGTGAAATTGACTCTATTCCCATAATTGTCAATGTAGTACATATGAGATTGGATATCGAAATACCTACTGGGGATGACAGGACTATCAGGTTTAGTAGCCTCTCTACCACCTATCATGAGGCTTTCCATAAACGCTATGTCCTGCCCTTTTTCAGGAGTACCATCTTCGGTGACACCTCCAGGTAGAGTCCTTTTCTGTTGATTGAACAACCAAGGGGCTATTCTATATCGGTCAACATACCGAATAGGGCCCTGAATTTCTAATGGTGTAGGAGGTAAAGGCTTAGTTTCTTCTGTTGTTCTAGGCTCCACCTTTGGTAGAGGTTTAGCCTCGGGCTTAGTTTTAGTCCTTGTAACAGCCGCTTCCATAGAGCGCTTACTAGTCTCACCAGGCTTTTCAAGGTCTTCCATTGCCTTAGTGATAGTGTCATCCCAGATGACATCTAGCCCATGATTGAGCATATTCCGTATAGCGAAGAAAAGTTCTGCAGCGTCTTCTTCGTCTTGGGAGTTTTGATAGCGTGCTTTGCTACTTAGGAGAAAGTCCTCAGGGCCTTCACGCACACCATCACCACCACCCTATCACATGCCAGCAGGTGCACCCATCGGAGGTCCGCCACCTGGAGGCCCACCACCCATATCGTCACCCATTGGTGGCCCCTCATCTCCACCAGGAGCAGCCAATTCTTTGAGTTTATCCACTAGGTCACTTATCTTAGCGGCAAGCCCTTCAGGGTCAGAAGGTTCATCGTCCCCCGGAGGCATGTCATCAGGGAGTCCACCACCATCATCTGGGCCACCCATTGGGGGGCCACCTTTTCCGCCACCACCAAGAGCAGCCAAAGCCGCTAAGGGGTCGCCCGCCTTGGTGACACTACAAGATACATTTTTGCAAAGGCCACCACTGCATTCAGTGCCACAAGAGGGGCAAGCCTTCTTGAGAATAATCTGAATCTCTTTCTTAAGGTCAGAAGGAGGTTTACCTACACTGGAATGAGTATAGGAAGACGGAGGGTGTGGGTCTCCACCTGAGGGGTTCTCATGAGCATTTAGAGTAGAGCCAGACTGGTGAGGGTTAGCATCTATGAAAGATACATTCTCACTAGTGGCTCCCTTGTTAGTAACATCTTCAGGAGCATCCTCGATATACTGATTAGTATGATAATGGTTCATTGGAGCCTCTTCGACTCCAGTGATATTACGAATCTGAGAGTTATCCATCTGTAACTTCTCCATCATACTACCTGCTTTCTCTACTAGTTCATCTACATCTGGGGCATGTTGCCCTGCTTCTACCTGCATTGGCTTCATTGGTCCACCGGCCTTCCTTCTGCTACTGCGGCTGTTTCAGCCATAGCGTGAATTTCTTCCCAACCCATATCATGCCACTGTTGGTTATTAGTAGGTGGTTCTACCATAATCCCATCTACCATAACAGCAGCCTTCTCAATAACTTCATTTCTTTCACCACGAAGAGGGTCTCCCCATACATCCTCAGTAGCAGGAGTAGATGTCTTAACATATCCAGCCTTCCGTAGAAGTGCACTAGGATTAGAAATCATCTTTTTGAGTTCTAGATTCTGGTCTTGTAAAACACCAATGTCACCATCCATGCGCTCCATCTTAGTGATGAGAGCATCTACCAAGTTAGTGACATCGTCTGCCATCAGTCAACCCTCTGACCGAATCCATATTGTGGTTGCCAATTGCTCTGAATTCCATCAGGGCCAATATATCCTAGAGGGCGGTCCCCTTTGATGATAGAACCTTGGTCCTTGAACTCCATCACAGGAGTACCACCAGCATAGATGTCATTGACACCCAAAGTAGTGTCTGCTTCTGTATTGCTCTTGTAAATTGAAGTCACATCCTCTGCCAGATAATCACTTGTCTGACTAAGCGCACGAAGTAGTTGTTGAGCAGACACTAGGTCATCATTTCTCAGAGCCATTTTGAACTCTGCCATCGTAGTTTCCAATTTTCTGACCATAGGGTCCAACTTGATAATCGGCTCAGTCATGGCTATCCGATACCCCCTCTACACTTCAATCTATCGTGGGAGTCCACCTTTCTTCTTCTTGTCTCCCTGAGGGTTAGCCGCAGACTCCTTAGCATCCTGTATTGCATCTAAAGCCTCCTCCATTGATGTCTTCTTGGACCCTCGTTGATTAGTGGTTGTAGCACCAGATGGGGTTCCAGATGGAGCACTTATGTTTTTCACCCCTGGCACTTTACCATGTCTCAAGCCTTGACTTTCAGAATCTGAACCTGCTCCCAGGCTTTTCCTAGTCATCATGGGCATTCTACGAGCATCACCTGGATGGAATGTATGCTGCGCTCCTCCTCGAGGGGGCATAGGAGCACCTGCTGGAGGTCCACCTGCCGGAGGCCCACCTGCTGGTGGAACTACCATTGGACCTGCACCTGCTGCTGGGTGCATCTGTGGTGGAGGCATAGCACCACCAGGAGGCATAGCACCACCACCTTGAGGTGGCATCATACCAGGTGGTGGACCGCCTCCTCCTGCGTCTGGTGGGGGCGCCTCTCCACCTCCACCTTGCTGCATTGCTGCTTGTTGTTGAGCAGCCACTTCCTGCGGGTCTGGTTTCTTGTAGACAAATCTGATATCTCTACCTGCATCCTCAGTAAGTTCAGGTTGGAATCCGAGTTGAGCCATCCTCTGAGCGATATTGACTTCCTGTTCATCCCTTCTGAGTCGAGTGACTTCATCCTCCTCCTCATTCGGATATAATGTCATCTCCCAATCTGTGATACCCATCTCAGAAAAGAGCCTTGGGAAGATATCACGAGAGTATAATTTCTGTCCAAACTCTACAGCCCTGTTGGTCACTAGAATTTGCAGACCTTCGTTGTTGAGACCCCCACCCTTACCAGAGTCCATCATGAAGATGTTTGAGACTCCATAGAATGCTGCTATACGCATGCGTAGTTCATCACGAACTGCACCATATTGCATCTCATCAAGAGTGTCCATGAATCTGACAAACTCGACACGACCTCTTCCTGTAGCAGACTCCACACCCACCTTGGGGATATAATTGGGGTCACGCTCCATCTTTTCCTCAGCACCTTTCCAGAATGCTGCAGTAGATTGGATATTATCAGTGGTGATAGACAGGACACCTCTTGGAATCCTACGCTTCTGATAAGCCAGATACATGTAATTGTCCATGGCTGTAAGAGTCATAGCCTGTCTCCACATTGTGGCTACTGGGCTACGACCATACAGTTTAGAAGGGCTATACTTTGAAACATGAACAATTTCTCCCTCAATATAGTACTGAGTCTTTCCTGAACCGGCAGTATTGATGAACTGAACATCCTGTAAATCTAAATTGCAGATATCACACTTTTTGTCTTCATTTGAAAAGGGATAGGTCTTATCTCTATGAACTGGGCAAATGAGATATCTACCTCCTCTGGTCCCTCTCTTATCTGCTACAATCCTCATGAAAGTGGGGTCACCACGCATCATTTCCTTAACTCTGAAAAACTCAATCTTACCAGAATCGGGGTCGAGGAAATACTCCTTAATGAGGACGATGAATCCGTCATCGACAATGTCCAAGTCCCATTCGACCTCTCTCAACACATCAGTGAAAGATTGGTCCATTCCATTTCTCTGTTTGACAAACCATCGGGGGTACAATATCTGGTCTGCGTCTGGGGACTGGAAATCACCCCCTCCACACATTCTGCACTCAGATACAGTATCATGTTGATACTCCTCCTCACATTGAGAGCACTTCATGTGAAACTTCTTCTTCCAATAGTGACCTCTCCTGAATATCTCCTGACAGAGGGTATTGATTGTAGTTCTGAGTATGATGCTCTCCTGCACTGTGGCGTAGAGGGCTGGTATGCTCACACCCTGGACTAGTACAGGCTCCTGTATGCCCGCCTTCCAAAGCGGCATTATGGGTTCAGGTGTAGTCTTCCTGCGGTAGTTGCCGGTTATCCTATCAATGAACCTACTGACCACACCTTTATTGTCTTCACCAGCCATCAGATACCACCTACCAATTTACTCATATCGTCAACAAGCCTGATGACCTCGGGGTCACTCCTACCCCATGAGAGGACCTCTTGTTCATCAACATTCCACTCTTCAAGTAGTTCATCACCCTTGACATCATGCCAGTTTTCCCACTTGACTATCTTGAACAACTCATCTCTCCGCTTGGTAATCATATCACCATTACGACCTCGTAAATTCAATAATTCTAGAACACTCTCTGCTTGCTTTTTCTTGAGTCTTAGATGAGGTTTAGTACCTTGTAGAAGTCTCCTTAGGTCATCAGCACTATAGAACTGCAACCGGTGCTGACTCTTCTTACTGGTCTTATGTACTTTCAAGTCTAATTGTAAGACTCCACAACCCAGTAAATCGTGCATCTGTTCGCAATGAGCCTTCCCTCGCTGACCTGTGGCTATTATCCCTGCTCTAGGCTCTCCTCTCTTAGATATGGTGATATAACCATCAGCATCCAGAAACCCTGCAGCATATGCCCAAGGGTCTTTGATGATATCAGAAGAGTCTGTTGGTAGTAACTCCCATCTATCACGATGTTTAATGATGTTGTATTCAAGCCCATAGGTCTTGAGTAAAGCGCTCAATTTCTGTACCGAGAATGACTTATTTCTACCATCCATATAGGACATGTTCTCCAAAAGAGTTCTAGAATCCATAGACCCCTTGTGACCTAAAATATCTACTGCGGCATTCAAATATGCAGACTCTGACTTGTTAAGACTATCCACTTGATGCAATGTAGTCGTCCACATTCCCTTAGACTCTTTTCTCTTACTCACAGACTCTACCCATAAATCCCTTTGCTCATTATCCCACTCTCCCTCTATTTGGGATAATCTCTTGATAACATTGTTAGCATTACCCCATTGGATACATGCTTGTTTGAGTGATATCTCTCTGTTTGTACCGTACTTTCTCAATGCTTTCAAATCTCGGTCAGTTATACCTAAACCCCTGATAGCATCCAAATGTTCCGAAGCCCACTGTAAATTATCCAGTACAGATTCAATCTCTGCTTCCTTAGCCTTTCTTACAGCGTCTATCAATTGGTCAATATCCCCGGAAAACTGCTTGTGTACTCTCCTTTTCATACGAAGGTCTTTGATGAGTTCAGAAGCAGACTTCCCAAACTGGTCCTCGAACCACCCATCTACTACTTTATCGTCACTGAGTTGCATCAGTTTCTTGCGTTTCTCTTCCTCTTCCTTGGGATTTCCGGCTGGCGGTTGAATAGGAGTTAACTTACCCTCACCCGTTTTAGGTGTAGGAGGAGCAGCCCCAAACTGTGGGGCGGCTATCTGATTGGTTTTGAACAAAGGATGTTGCATGAGTTGCTTGATAACCCAAGCCTTATGAGCATCAGGCTCGTCAGTTTCAGCATCATAATCGTCACCAATTAGCATACTACCCCAAGTCAATCTATCAACCCCGCCATCAAGTCATCCAAGTCGATTATCCTCTCACGGAACTCAGTAGTTGCCCAAACTGCCAAAGCAAGCGCTATAGCAAAGTCATCATGTCGAGCAATGCTCTCCAACTTACCTTCTCTGCTCATTCCAAACATGATGAGTTCGTGCTCCAATTGGCTGATGAGGTCCCGAGACCTCTCGTCACCCCATGGCAGACGCATCTGCTCGCGTTCAAAGCGTAGAACTAATCCCATTAAAAGGCTCTCCCTTCTTTGCTTGGTACTGATGAATGTCTTGATAGGAAGGTCAGTATCTGCTCTTAGTTCTGTAGCAAAGACTCGCTGGAAATGGTTAGCCTCAAGTTCTATCACATCAGGTCGGAATCTACTGTTAAGCCTGGTAATCTCAAAAATCTGAGTACGGAAATCCATACCCTTTCGTCTCACGACATGTACTAACTCCAGTAATTCAGGGTTATCTGCAGGTCTTCGTAACACTAGCATGACAGTATAGTCAGCCTGCCGGTCAGAAGATATGGCTGGGTCCCAACCGATAAAATACTGGTCATCACTATCGGGGTCCTTTCTATCTATGATATTGAGATACGGGTCTTTACAGGCATTGACAATAGTAGAGGGGAATAGGCTGGACATATCATCCATTGGTTCACAGAGATACTCGCGTGTGAAGGCTATGGCTGGCATATCCATCCTTCGAGAATCAAGAGCCTCGAGTGACCAACGCCATGGCCAAAGAGGCTCACCCTTCTCGTTAATTGCTGGGTAAGTTTCAACTAGATAATTATCCCTAGCCTCAAGTTCAGTATACAGGTCAGTAGGAGTGAATGGTGTACCTACTATACACAACTGAGAGGTATGATGCACTGTTGGTACCATTACCTCATAGAACCAAGATGCTACTCTCTGCAATTCAGTTTCTGTAGTACCCCACAATATGTCGTCTAGGAGGACAATATCCGGGTGAGCACCACGGACACCACCACCCACTGACTTAGCGTTTATTCGAGAACCGTTAGTGAAACCGAAGAATGTTTTGGACCAAGCATCATTATCCTTCATCTTAGCCAGCATAGGGCTACTCTCTATCAGGTCATTGAGACCTCTCATATGGCGGATTGACTGGTCTAGGCTGTGGCTGAATATCATAATATCTGTTCTAGGGCAAAATACTGCCTTCCAAAGGATATAACCTAGAAACAAAGTGGATTTCCCATGGTCACGAGCCGCTTTGACACAGTACCTGTTGTGTGTGTTTAGATTATGAAACCACTTAGCATGATGGTCAGCCAACTGCCAACCAAGTATTTCCTCGAAAAAGAACTTGAAGTCCCTCTTGGACATCTCCCAATCAATATCTTCAATGACATCCTGAGTCTCATTATCAACCAAGCAATCACCCTATCTTCAATAAGGCCCATGCCTGTTCTAAAGGATGTATTTGATGTAGACTTTTCTTCGACTTTCTACCAGAAGAGTCTGAGACTCCTTCTGATTTAATCTCACTAGATTTAGAGCCCTTTTCAGGAAGCCACTGGAAATCGTCTGGAACTCCTTCCCAGCCTGGATGACTACGCATCCATTTCAACATACCCTCTTGGTCCAAATGAGGTAAGACTTTCTGCATCGTCTTCCAGTACTTACTCAAATTCTTAGCCTCAGGAGAAACTCCGAAATGTCTCTTCCTCACCCAATCACCCAATCTCCATTTATTTGATTCAGGAGGCTCCAAATCAAAACCCTTGGGCCAAGCCGCTTTCATCTTTTTGGCATAAGTATCTGCATGCATATTGTGATATGTATCTGTACTACCATCCTTCGTTGCATGACCCTTGGCTGTGTGTGTCTCGAAATTCTCATGCCATTCCGATTCAGAAGGCTCCGTTACTGAAATTTTACCAGTTTTCTTCTTACCTCTCTCTGCAAGTCGCTTTAGTTCCTCACTCTCTTCTTTAAGACCATCTTCAAGACTATCATCTGAAGATTCTTCTTCAGCCTCTCCTTTCTTGTCCTTAACCTTCTTTTCACGAATCAGGCCGAGTTTATCAGCAGCACCAGCAACTAACATTGGATTAACACTAGCATGATGGTCTTGTAGAGCCCTCATCTCATCAGGATAGAGCCACCCTTGACGAGAGAATTTATCATTGAGGAAAGCGGCTCTTCTACCAGCATCCCTATCAGCATTACTCATACCACTTTGGTACCAATCTCTGAATCCCTCTACATATCCTCCGGGACCAAAGACTGTCCTTCCGGGAACAGGATGTTTTCCAACATCTAAATGTCTGTTATCAGGGCCAAATATGTTCCTTTGCTCCCCTCTCTTCTTCCCACTTGTGAATTCCTTAGGTATACCCATCACTAATTCTCGTTCATGTCCAGGTTGCCAAAGAAGGTCTCTTACAGGATAAGTTCTGTTACCAACTTGAATTCTAGGGCCATGCTCATAACCCTCAGGGAAACGAGCAGTACCAGACTGAACTCTACGATTCAACTCATTCCATTGCCTCATTTTCTGTCTTAGCATCCTTTGCTGTGCTCTAAACTGTGCTTGACGCTCTCTAATTGATTGAGGCTTTATTGACTGACCCATAGCACCACCAAAAGCAGTACCTAAACCAGCACCTGCTACTGCACCAAGCGGCCCACCCAGCACACCACCCATCAAACCACCAGCAAGGCCCATACCACCAGCCATAACAGGAGGTGCTGCAGATGTGTATGGTGCATCTGATAATTCTGTTGGAGTTAATCCTCTCTGAGTAAGTGGCCTATTTGGCCCTCTCTCACCTTCTGTTCCAGGTACTACGGCTTGATAGTCCTTCAAGAACTCCCAAACATTATCAATTGCTGTCAACAGTGCACCCCCTTGATGAAACTCCACGCATCGTCCATAGCATTGACAGATAGTAGTATATCAGATGAATTTCTACTGACAGGCATCCCAGCACCTAGAGCACTAACTTGAGAACCCGGCTCAACTCCTCCCCCAGAAGCAAATTGAGGCCTTTCACTCAATTCTGGTGACACCTCTCTAAACTTGGCCCCTCCTCCTGGGTTAAATGGTATATCTTTGATTTCGGCTGGATTTATCGCAGAAATATGAGGAAGGTAAGCAGCCATATCAGATTGCAACTGTGAAGGTAATAGACCTCCTTGTCTACGAGCGAGAACGCTAGCATAAAGCGCCTTAGACAACATTGGGTAGGCCTTCTGCCATTCATTCATCTGAAGATGCATATTATCGGAATTATCATGGAAAGCCCTCCATTGAGCCCACTCTTCAGAATCAGGCCCTTTTTCATGAGCCAAAGTCTCATCAGGGATACCTACTAAGTTCTTCACTTCACCTAGTACTCTCTTGAATACACCTCTCTGAGACCTACCAACTCTGCCACCCCTGAAGGGTTCTGTCAAGAGTTCTCCTACTGGAGTCCAAGCCAGTTCATCTAGGATTGGTGCCATTCCTGCTGGGGAGTCCTCAAAAATCTCCTTAAGATATTCTTGCCTATCTAGTACAGTCTTTTCATGATAAGAACCTCTTTCAAAGAACTTAGGATGTAGACTCATTATGGCACGCAACATGTCATAACCCTTACCATCCAAACCTCGATGGAACTTTTGGTCTGGACTGGTACCACCACCATGAGTAGCACTGAGTGGATTCTGATTCTTATGATATCTCCTCCAACCTCTGGTACCACCACCGTGGTCTTCCATCATCACATCAGCATTGATTATACCACCACGAGTCTCATAATCAGGGAAAGCATAACCACGCTCTGTCTCGATAAGTTGTTTCAATTCAGCATAAGGATGTAACTCATCACCCTCAATATTCTCACCAGTATCAGCATCTGCAACATTGCTTAAGGCTCTAGTAGACATCGCCAATTTTCCAGTATGTGGGTCATGAACATGGGTCTTCCTATCTCTAGGATGTGTTCTCTTACCACCTCTACCTGGAGCCACGAATGTATCCATACCATCATCAGGATGACCGACTGAATGACGAGCGTGTTTCTGGAATTCCTCACTATAGTGAGTCAATTTGTAACGAGGGTCTAGTCCTGGTTTCCCACTCGCATGATAAGGCATCGGCAATTTGTGCGGGTCTCCAGCACCTTTCCTATCATTGAATCTCTTAGTGGCTTCATTCAAGTCTCTTCTAGCCAGCATTTTCGCTCTACCAATATCACTAGTCACACCACCCCTCATGATATTCTTAGCCATAGCATCAACCAAGCCATCATAACCATGCTTGACAGTGAATCTACTGGGGTCAAAATATTCCCCTGTCTTAGGGTTGATGTGGAATGGGTTCACATTGACATCATCAAGTCCTAATTCTCGCAATTCATCTCTGTTGAGCATAAGGCTGTTATCCCACCAATTACCCCTACTCTTCAGAATAATTACAGGAAGTTGCATCACATATGCCCCCTTCTTGGTGATATTAATCCTATAGGATGAGCACCCCAGAAACGAGGGTCATCATCAGGGTCTATCTCAGTAGCCCCTGTAGGGGAGGAAGTCGTCTTTCTATGAGCATTGGGTGTAGGTCTCTCATCATCATGCTCAGCATCTTCGAGACCCGCTTTCTTGAAAGGACCACTAGTCATCAATCTTCTCAACTGCCTTACCAACATTTTGAACTCATTGATGTCAGCCATACTGAGACCAGTCATTCGCTTCATAATCATGAATTGGTCATAAGTTGAATGTACACCATCAAAGGAAGTCGCTATAGGACTGGCAGTTATGGAAGAAGTTATTTCTGGTGGTGCAGTTAAACCAGCCATACCACCACCTCTCACTTGAGGGGCTCTTGGTCCTTTAATAATTGGAGGGGCATGTAACATGGGATTACGCTGACTGTACTTGTTAAGGCTAGCAAAAGTGTTACCTGAACCTGCACCTAGACTACCACCAGCACCATACGGAGTAGGAATAGTGTAAGGAAGCGCAGTTACTCCCATTCTAGATGCCTGACTCCTATGAGTTTTCTGAAGCCTCTTCTGAGGATTAGCCTGCATCCAAAGTAAGTTCCTACCAGAACGGTGTCTACTCCTAGTTAATACTGGATTTTTGGGCAACCCTTTGGTAGTTTTAGTTCTCTTACTTACACCAAAACGATATCTAGTAGCCCTATCTGGATGTCTCGTGCCGTGCACATTCAGAGAAGTTTTGGAATTATTACGGGCCTGGATAACATCTAAACCCATCTTCTTCCGCTTCACGGTAGTTTTCTTTTGCCTCTCATGACGGGCTTTAGACTCAATAGTTTTGATACCACTTCTGGTTCTAGAAAGTTCTCTCTTTTGGAAGATAGTATTATCTATCTCAATAGGTAATCCAGTCATTATATTGGGTCCACCCATAGCAGAACCTGTACCAGTCTTTGCTCCAGTAGCAGCATCCAGGGGAGCACCAGTACTACTCGCGGGTCCTGTCATTTCAGAAAGAGCCTCGTCATTTCTTTGATTATCTCCACGAGGTCGTTTCTTTTGGGGGATTTTGATATTGACATGTCGCAGACCATGTATCTTCTTTTCACGGTCCTCCCTCTCCTTCCTTCGCTTCTCCTCATAGAGTTCTTTTGATTCAGGGTCATCCCTCCCCAGATTGCGGTCTTCTTCTGCAAACTCAGGGGCCTCTCTAGGATTGAACCTAAGACCAGAGGTAGAGCCTCTTAACCCCCCTCCAACATCCTTGATGACTCTTATCTTACCACCCATGTTTTCCCTCCGTCATGGCTTCTATAGTGAGTCTAACCCTGCTATTGATGTTATAGTAGAACTCTCTCAGTTCCTTAGGACCAGTAAAAGCACCTGCAAATGAATCCATCAAAGTGTAAAATCTCTCTATATTGATTCCTAGACGCTCTCGCTCCTCGAAAACATGTTCAGTATCGTCATCAGAAACTCTAGAGAAAGATTCTGTTAATTCTCTCAATGCTTGTGAATGTTCATTATATTTCTCATAGATTGCTGCATTCATACTACCAACTGCAGTATACCAACGCTCAATTACATCTTCCAATAAAGTCAGAAACAATGGCATCTCTTTCCTATGTATGGGTCTAGTGTCTCTGAGAAGACTAGACATCCTCAAATCTATGCACATGAGGTCAGCAACAGGCACCATAATCTGCTCTTGTTCACTACTCATCTATCCTCACCACCTCATCCTCTTGGAGTAATTTGTTGCGAATCCTCTTCCAAACCTCTGGAGACTCCTTAGCGAGTTCTACCTTGAGTATGTTGACAGTATCTGCTTGGATAGTCTGCTGGACCTCTCCAACTGTCTTCTCTTGGAGTTTGAGCATTAGCCCCAAGGTCTCCCGGACCTCCCTGTGTAAAGCAGTAATATTCTTCACATAGGCAGGGTCATTCCGGTCAGCATCATCCAAGAAAACCCCCAACTCACCATTCAATCTCTCTACATTGGACCTGAGACTATTCATCTCCTCACCTGTTCGTATTGCAATGAGTGGGGCTGCCGTCTTTTGAATCAAGGGCTTAAGATGGTGCCGAATGTGGTGATATACTGTGGACTCACTACACTCAACTAACTCGGCTATCGTATCACTGGTCATACCACCCTGGAAATAGGCACTTTCAAACTCATGTCTTTCTGGGTGAGTACATACAACACAATCACTGTTTGAACCCATATGAAACTCCCCCATATGATTTCTGAAATGGCGGTCTGAAGTGCCCTCACGCCAATTCTTATCCTTGTCCAACTGTTTAGGGATTACACTTCCTTGGAGTAAGCCTTCCTCTAGCAAATCTCTGTCGGTATCTTGACAGAGACGGCAAGAGGACCTAGTAACGCGTTCGCCCATCTAGTCGACGGATGGGGGGAAGCCTCTAAGCCCTTTCTGTTACTCCGCACTTCGTGCGAGGTCTAAAGAGGGCTCCAAAAGTCGCGACACATAAGGCTGCAACCGAGTCGCAGAAGTCCTCTTTAGCCTCCACAATCTCAGATTTGAGGAAAGCGGCTGTAGATATTATGAAGGTTAACCATGTGACTGATGGAGAACAGACTAAGAGACTAGTAATTTGCGATTCGTGTGAACATAGAAGTGGGACCCGTTGTAACCTTTGTAGATGCTTTCTTAGTTACAAAACAAAACTAGCGAACAGCGAATGTCCGATAGAGAAATGGTCAGCCTCTGTCGGAGAGTCTGCGGTAGACGGCTCCGGTCAGCAATAGACTGGTAAACAGAATTGCCATTGAGTATGTCAACTCGGTCTGCCTCATATCATTGGCATTGAAGGCTATCATCAAGAATGCACCTAGGGTGATACTGATGACTTGTACCATTATCATATCAATCAGAGACGATTTCTTCACATTCGTCATATCATGTATGCCATAGAGGACACTGTCCAATGGAATGAACTGCATGGGGTTCATACTAGAGGGTTTCATCTAATCACACCGTTGGGGGTAGCACAGTTGGTTGTGGTAATCCTACAGCACCCCTGAAGACATTCCCAATGGTACTACCGACATTCTGCATGAAACCAGGGTTAGCCATAGCAGCACCGAGCGCGTCACTCATAAGGTTCTGCTGAACCATATTGAGTATAGCCTGCTGCTGCTGATGGGCTGCAGTTATGGAAGTTTGAGCCGCCGTAGCGAGGGTGTTATTCTCCATCGTCACACTGTCAACAGTGGGGAGAAGTGTTGCGTCCACAAACTCGAACTTCAACTTACCATCGTCAGTCTCTACAAGGCTGGCATTCTTCAGAGTCTCCACAGTGGCAAGAGCACTGATTTTGTACATCAAAGCAACTAACACATCTAGATTAGGACCAGCGAACCATCTATCCACAGGTACACTAGTCTGTATGAGAGCAGCCATCACCTCTAAATCGCTCGGAGGAGCCAAAGGTGGCGCCTGTTGATATTGGTATCCCATCCCCCCCATCATCCCTGCGCCCATTGCACCATACGGATTAGCATAAGGGTCAGTCGTCCTATAAGCGGACATTGTCTGTTGTCCTCCAGGTAATCCTAGTGGAGCAGGAGTCTGTGATTGACTGCTTTGCCACCAACTCATTCGACCACCCCTTGCATAGCCTCAGCAGTGTCCATCATTTCCTGCGTAGGGGGTGGCACAGTTGAAGTTTCCGCCTGAGGTGCTGTCTGTGCTAACAGTTCTCCGAGCCCCATAGTAGGTGTACCAGAAGTAGTAGAGCCAGTATTAAGAATAGCCTCATTGATGAGTCTAGAGTTGACCCCCGTCTCGAATTGCCTCATGTCAAAGACAACTACAGTGAGGTCATTGTTCCCATCTGTATTCTGCAGCCTCACCACAGGTATGTTGTCCTGTTTCATCATATTGAAGAATGGTTGATATTTCTGCAGGGGGAGGGGAGTATTATCCTTCCCTATCACTCCACCAGCCATACCAGCCACTGGGACAGTAACCATGGAGACGCCTTTGTTCAACCTAGACTTGAGGGTGCTTGTAGTCCCATCCTCCTCATCCTGTTCTGCAGTCTCCCACTTCAGGAGCAAGTGATAGAGATGAAGGTGCTCAGGACAGTATGTCCCCCTAACTATTCTACCGCTAGTCACACCCTCACGAGCCTGGAAGCCTCTTGACTCCCCACTCACAGGGTCTGTGAAATATAGGTCCCAAAGAGACTTTCCAGTCTCCTCATCCTTAATCATATCATAGACATTACCAGCAGCCCTCATCAGATTATCTACATCACAACCGTCGATGCAGCAGTGGGTGGCATCCCCGGAATACTGGTACTTTCCACCGAACCACCATCTGCGCGGGGATAATAGACTCCGTTTGGTGGGGGTGAGGAGTCTGTAGGCTTGGCGGATATCCGACCTTCGAGCCTTCTTGAGATTACCATGGTTCGATGGGTAGAAATTGACCTTGGGTATCTCGATATGAGTCTGCATTGCTGCTTCCTGCATATAGGTCTGAGCCTGGGCCATCTCTCTCAATTGTGCTAACGGCACCTGTGAGTTACCGGCTATCTGTAGCATCTGCTGGCTGTTGTAAGACCCCAATGGGGGTAATTCTGAGGGTTGTCCAAACGGGTTCATCACCATAATATCACCATGTTAACATGTCCACCAGAGTCTGTTCCACATTCCAGCCTATCTTGGTGGCCATCATGCTCACTCGACAGGGGATGCCTGCCTTCTGGAGTTTCACCATTGCTGGTCGGTAGGGGTTGAATATAGGATGTTCCCTCAATCGCTGAGACTGCCACAGGATATTTGCTTGACTGTCCCACCATGTGTCTGCCTTGTTTGCTACAACCCATATTTGTTTGGGGGCATATTTCTGCCCTTTCCATCGGCTTCTGAGACTTCGATACTTCCATCTCCTGTCGATTAAGGCGTCTACGAGATACTCCAGCCCTCCCACTGCGTCGATTGTATCTGCCCCGTTCCCATTCTGAGCCCTGTCGTCTATCATGAAGATGACCATTTCGACCTGCCTCTCTACCATGTCGTCTATCCAAAGATTCCAGAATCGTTGCTGCCCTCCTAGGTCTGATGAGTGTATTACTCTCTTCTCCCCTTTGTATCGTATCCTCTTGCGAGTAGGTTGAGGTAGAACATGCCCTGAACCTAGGAGTCTCTCTGAGTGGGTAGTCCTGTCCTCCACATCGGCCATTTCTCCTGGAGTTGTCATGAACATATCTAAGGTTGTTTTCCCTACCTGAGTAGGGCCGTATATCCCTAACCGACGAGGTTTCATGTAGTTGTAGAGGTCGTTTCCGAATACTACCGCTGCCATCAGGACTGAACCGCCAATCGCCATGCACGCTTACACCCAACCGCCGACTGTCTCCTGAGCCCATGTGATAAAGGAATCTACTGTGTTCTCCCATATACTGACACCCACATTGCTCTCTACAGCCGAAGTGATGAATACTGCCCCTATAGTGAAGAGCACAGTTCTAAACCACCCCCAACTATACTCATAGTAATTATCGAGTGTGTTCTGCCAATGAAGAGCCTTGAGAGTCGCTTCAGTAGCATCGTCACTGGGAGTCTTGAAAAGCCATCCCATTCAACTACACCTTCTTAGAAGCAAACTGCCCACCAGCACTGCGTGGCTGATTGTTGGACGGCCCCAAGTCAATAGAACCTTTCTCCTCGGAAGGGTGCTGAGGAGGACCAGGGGGTTGAGGGATTAGTAACATATCACCCATGTTTACGATATCAGCCCCAGTGGATTCCATTTCCTGCTGGTGTTCCATCATCTGCATCTGTCGAACGAACTGAGCCTCTTGCATTTTCATCTCTAGTTCCATCTGTCGGTTAGCCATCTGTTGCTGCATTTGCTGCATTCTGCGAGTCCTATCTCTGTCCATGCGTGCGAAGCCCGCCTTATGGTCCATCGAGTCCTGCATCAATAACTTGTACAGAACGAAGGACATCCCTTGTAGGGTGAAGGCAGCCATCGCATATGTGTAAGCATTAGTTTGGGTATCAGCAGCCTTGAGCCAAAGTCCAGAATCAAACACGGCGATAGTTGAGCCCACAAGCAAGGACACAAAGGTGATTAGACCCAAGACCCTTAATTCATCTGCAGTTGTCTCACTAGGTTGTAGGGGGATATTTGGCGATGCCATACTTCTTCCTCACCTGTGCGATAGGACAGAACCTCATATAATCTCCGGTTGTAAGGTTAACCGGGTTATCGTTTTCAATGGTTTATTGCAAGATTCTTGAGAATGTTAGCCCAGGCAACCTCTGCAGGGTCCTCACTCAATTGAAGAGTCTCATCATCTGCCCCCCATTGCTGGGCTTGTACTGCACTTGGACTATCAGCCTGACTAGCCCCGAAAGACATTGGAGGCTGATTTGCCATAGCCGCAGTATCGTCTCGTTCTACATCATAGCGTTCATGGGTCCCCCCATGGCCCATCGGGTCTATTTCAGAATGCCCAGCCATAGAAGCATTTCTGTGTGATTCTATTTCATCCTCATTTTTCATAGGTGTGTCAATATCAGTATCCTTGAATACATGCCCCAATAGTCCCATGTATTGGTCTCCATGTTCCTCTCTCCCTTCAGCATAGGCCTTATGGGCTTCATCGTGAAGTGCTGATGGAGTGAAAAGTGCATTCTTCATCAAAGCACCTTCAGAACGCATTTCGCTGTGAGCAACATGACTACCATCCATTATAGTGCCAAGTTTTGGCCCGCCTACAAAGAATGCTGATTCTGCTCTATTAACTATATCTCGCATAGCATTAGTATACTCCAAACCACCCACACCAAAACTCCCAATTCCTTTCGCAACCCAATGATTGTTATCACCATCTAACATACCGACTATCCCTGCAGCCCTCTCAGCACTAGATGTATTTTCATTACCCATGATAGAGCCTCTGATAATAGTTTCTGGCATATCTATGTCTACACCAGTGAAACCCTCTTTTGGGGCCAACATATAACCTTCAGTGTTTGATTGTGCTTGATTGGCTACTGCTATGGGATTACCAAGTCCTAGTACCCACGCAGGTCTCTTCCCTTCTCCTATGAATTCTTTCAAGAGAAGAGCATCTTCTAACTTTGCTTGGTCTGTCTCACTGATATTCTTCTTCTTCTTTAACTGACGAATGGTTTTCATATTACTCTTCGCCAGTTTCTTGGCTCTAGCACTAGGCACCCAACTCGGAAACTCTCTAGTACCATCATCCAGCGTCTTTCCACCACCTTGACCCGGATTGCCTAACTCAGTAAAATTTCTAACTCCAGCCAATCTGAATAATTCCCTACTCAATAAATCGTGAGATGCAGAATGTAAATGCTCATTTACCTTTGTTTGAACCTTATTTCTACCATCATCATGACCTTTGAATTTAGCCAAAGGAGCGTCACCCTTGCTATTAGCCCATACATTATTGGAAAATAATCCTGGGTTCATAGTAGGAATATGAACTGGACTATGTTTTCCTTCCTTGTCTATCTGCAAGAAAGTCCTAAGATACTGTTCAGCCTCCTCTGCCTTATCTTCATCTACTACTTCTTCTAGAGAATCATCTTCGTCTCCTATTTGCACTTTTCTAAGCCTCTGTTCTACATCTGTACCTAAAATACGACCACTGATTTTGGAACCACCTGCTCCTAATCTCAACACTTTGAGAGCCTGCTTGAATTCCTCTTCATCATTCTCATCTATGGGTTTCCATGAATTTGGGTCTTGTGGATTACCTTTCATCAACCGATAGTTTGGAGTATGTACTTGCATTAAAGCATCTTTGTCTACATCATTGAATACCATATGATTATTCTTACCTAACTCAGATTCCAAATCAGGTATTTGCACACAATGCCCACATTTGACTGGATTACCATGTTCATCTTGTAATATACCATGACCACTACAACGCTTGCATTGAGTCATAGCGGGGTCAAATTCACCATCCTCAGGCTTCATATGCTCTGCTATGTAAGCGGCTCTATTCCTAAGTCGGTCTCTGAGGTATACCTTGACAGCCAAATCAGGATGCTTTGCACTATTGATAAAAGGAGACAAAGCGCCTTGAGGGAATGGAGTACCACTTGCTTGAACTTGTATTGAAGTAGGTACGCCTCTATCACTCATCCCCATCATACTACTATCTATATCATGTTCGCTTGCTAGAGTTTCACCGCAAGTGTCGCATTCACAATTCTCACGCTCTTCCTTACTTATATCACTCCAGCATCTCTTACAGACCTGTTTAGGAATAACAGAGTATAATCCAACTCTCTGACCACCTACAGTTTTCCAATTTGTCTTATGCTGAGGATTATTATCTGGGTCTAAACCGTGTGGAATATAATCAAATATGCTATGGAGATGGTCTTGAGGTATACCTTGACTATCGAAAATATCGAAAGGTGTGAAGACTCTTCCCTTATCCTCGGGGTGTGTAAAGTAAGGTATATGCATGTCTATCTTCTCAATACTATCACGCCAAGCAGCCACTGCATCTCTAGTGACATTGAACCACTCTGTCCGCATCTCCTCCATCTTCTCCTCAAACTCTTCATTACTAAGTGGCTTCATTCCTTCCTCAGTAGTCTTCATCTTCTTCTCATACTCCTCAGGAGTAATTTCACCATTCGCTAGTTTACCCCTTAGTGTATTGTATGCTTTGTTTCGCCCTCTTAGATGTTGAGGTTTTGGAAAAGGCGAACTTGACCCATAGTCAGGGTCATCTGATAGATAAGGGGCAGACCACCCATGTTCATTCAAAACCCTAACGAAATCACTTTTCATGAATTCCTTGTGAGCCTCTGTATCCATATCCTGTCTAACACCGAACCTCTTGCTCCCTTCTAACTTAAACCCTAATTCAAGCATCTTCTCAATAGGTTCACGACCACCCCAATAGTTCTTACTCGGCATGCTAGAATTGAGTACCGCATCTTTGTAATGAGGACTTTTGACTAGTGCAAAGTGATTAGGGGCCTCCTTTTCTGTGGGTCTCATCTCCATGAATTTTCGACCTCCAGCCCCTACACTGATATGGGGGTACATTTCCTCCCCAGTACAGTATTTCTGCCCATATGTGATGTCTTGATTACAACCTGGGAACACACACTTACTAGGTTTCAATGTCGGGTCTGCCAGATTCCTATCTATCATTTCCTGGACAGCCTTAGGGCGTGTCTGAGCACCTGGGTCCCACCGTGCCCCCTCTCTAATATTCTTCGCCCCTTCTGCCAAATCCCATAGTTCAGCCTGCTTTGCAGAGTCAGCATCTTTCTTATCCTCCCTATCATAGAATTCCTCTGGTGATAAGCCTTCAAATAACTGCTCGGCTGTGACCCTTTTCAACTCCCTGTCAAAGGAAGCGAGCGTACCTCTTCCACCTCTATTGGAATGCCAAGGGTCTCTGATTGTATAGTAGTAACCAGTTGACTCCCCCTCATCATCTTCTTCTTCAACCCATAGAATACCACTGCCACCATCATCTGCCTGGTCCTTTCTATCCCCTTCATCTGGTGGTTTCTTACCAGTAGGTGCACCGATATAACCCATCTTGGGTCTCTCATGAGTATAAGGCTCTATCTGAGCACGAGCAGGCACATAGTCCTCCAATACCTCAGCAGGCATATTATTGATTTCTGCAGCGTGAGTGTCGGTCTGCATTTCTACAGGACCATCCTCCATAACAGGCTGTTTCATGAATCTACCAGCCATACCCATCGCCTCCTTGTGAAGCATATTCCTAATATTGCGAACTGCCATCATGATAGGAGATGCGTGGTGACGACCAGTGTGACCATCACAAGAAGGGCAAACATGAGTACCTTTACACCCAGGGCATTGCATCATGACATGTCTTCTCCAATAGGGGTCCTTCTTATCATACTCCTTGTGGTCTACCCAATTAGGATGAGAATATGACCTAGCATGGTCTTTGAAAAATTCGTGAACCTTAGGGTCATTCATTTGATATGCACCATCTACTTTTTCTAGAGGAGTTCCATCAGCACCCAATGGTACATCAGAAAAGTAGCCATCATCGTCGACCATATCTATGAATGCAGGAGCACGCTCTAAGAACTGATGTGCAGTAACTTGTCCTTCTCCTTTGCAACAAGGGCAACCTGTTGGGAAACCCCACTGGTTTAGTTGAGTTCTATTCCTCTGGGTCATGAGTGCTTCTAATGCTTTCTTAGAACCTTCAGGGTCTCTAGAACGCCTTTGTAACATATCTCTAATTCGGAACCAGAGCATTTTAGTAGACTCGTCAGGGTCATTCCCGTCTGCTCTCGCTTGCTCCATCCACTCAACTGACTTAGGGTACTCAAGACTAGTATTTTGGTCTCCTTGACCTGCCGCCCATAGAACACTAGCCAATTCCTGCATCTCTTCCATACTCTTACCCTTGGTATGCATCCAGTCAGGTAATTGCTTATCGTCATGATTAAACCAAGCCTTAGCCACTTCTTCTGGCATATGCTGGTTGTTCAAGAAAAGGCATAGGTCAGGGAAATGTACTGTCGGGGGAACGAACCCATGATGGTCAGGGCTATAATGACCATAATCCATCAACTCCCACCAGTCACGATAATGTCCACGAAGTTCACCAAATACCCTCTGCAAATCGTCCTGATTGAGGAATGGCTGCTTGGAGTCCGTGGTATTGAATATGGAAGTAGGCCACCCTGATTCTTCTACCATCTCTTCTCTAGGAGCCAAGTAGTAATGGCTCCATTCCTTTTCTAATTGTAAAAGAGGCTCTATCATATGCAAATTATGTCTGAACTCTGATTTCATCTCTTCTCCTACCGGATGGTTTCTTTTCACACCCAGAACATTTCTAGCCCATTTCCGCAAGTCCTTCTCACTCTCTCCACCAGTCATATACAATGGGTTAGAGTGTCTATGCCCATAGTAATCAGGTATCAAACAATGTATCGCGAAAAGTCGCTTTAACTCATTCTCATTACTGAATGAGTCGTCCTCAAAATCTAATATACCACTAGAATCCAATTTATCTAGAAAATGCTCACCCTTAGTGAATGCATCAGATGATACTGTAGACCCCAAGTAGTCCGTTTTCTGCAAAGTAGAGACGGGGTCCACTCTAGCCTTATCTTGGGATAAGTAACTAGAGGCTCCTTTGTGAGTTATGCGTTCTTGCGGAGTAGGCTTCCCACTCTTTCTTCTGAGAGCAGCGAATTTATTGAACATATAATCTCCGATAGTCTGTGGTGGTCTAGGGGAATAAGCATCTCTATCCCTTGCCTTCTGAGTCCGTTCCTTGAAAAAGTGCTCAAGTTTCTTACCAGGATTCTTCTCAAACCATTTTCTCTTCTCTTCTGGTGAGGATTTACTCACAACTGGAAATCTATCCCTCAAATCATCTATAACTGGGCCCTTACTCCAACTATCTTCTATCAAATCTAACATATCGTGGTGTTTACCAGGTTCCATTCTTGCAGTATCAGGATTAAACTCCTTCTCCCCAACCCAATGCTTGACTGCAACCATCTGTGAGAATATAGTCGCTCCATCTTCCCTGTGAGAATCACTCGGACATCCTTGGGCTTCTCCCAAGAAACCTGCAGGACTATGATAACCATCCTTATCACCAAGCATTGGAGTTGTACCTGCTAACTTTCCAGGTAGGGGTTCGCCTCTCTTATTGACCTCAGCACAGAATGGGCAAGGGGTCTTTCCAACAGTAGGTTGCCAATCCTTGTCAATTTTCCCATTCGGGAGTCGTCTATCTAACCATGAAACACCATAATCTCTAAACTCCCCATCGCCATACGCACCTCCAATAAAAGCCGCCATGGAACGCCCAGTCTTACCAGACTCTGCCTGAGCCCTTTCAAATCTCATACCGAGTGTCTTTGTCAATAGTGGAGTCTCTTCCTCAATAGCATCATTAAGAGCCTCATATATCTGCATGACTTGATTTTTATTCCCATCATTAGGCTCTTTACTGAATTTTGTCTGAGCGCGTTTTAATTTATTCTCTAAATCAAAGATATGGTCCATAGTCGTCATGGTATCAAAATCATGGTCAATGGGGAAATGATAAACTCGAGTACTCTTCCCAAGCCCTCCTGGAGAATTAATCATTTGACCACTACCATCTTTGCAACAAGGACATTCTGGTACTCCTGTTCTTATCTCAGGCAAATCAAATATTCTACTCACTTTACGATTACCCTTATGAATATAACCAGTAGGAGGTTTTCCTCTTACAGAACATCTAGTGCAAGAAGAACCGTCTATCCAATTATGAGTATGATGGTCCCTTTCCTTCTTAGTGCCTTCACAAGAGGGACATATTTGGTAAGAAGGGCGATGTTCAAACTTGTCAGGATGGTTGATTTCCATAAGGTGTCTTTTCAACTTCGCGCTAGTGACATCAGTAGCCTCACCCAAATGAGGCTTTTCAGATAAGATGTTGAGAAGTTCCTCAAAATAAGGAGAATGGATAGCATCAGCCAGTTTCAAACCATGATAATCATGCTTTCTATCTATGTAACTGAAGACCTTCAGTAACCTATCTGCCAATTCTTGTTTAAGTCGGTGGAAACCTATGTCTGGACTTTCATCTAAAATTTCTTTTCGATGTGCCTCAAGAGCCTTCCTATTCAGAACACCTCCGCCATTTGAGCCGATTTTTTCATGAAGCCTATTCATGTAAAAGAGTGCAGGCACCCCATTGGAAAGTAAGCCATACTTCTCAAGGTCAGACATTCTCTTGTCGTGTAATCTCTCTCTATCCCTATACTTGAGAATACTATGTCTTCTCTCTGCGTCTTTGATAGCAGCGTCCATGGCCTCTTCTGCACTCAGCCCTTGCTCTTGCTTAGTGTATATGTCCTTAAGATAAGGCTCTAGGAAAATATCATTACCATAGCCTTCACACTCAATACACTTCTCAGGTTTACCTTCACTATCTCTTAGAATTTCATCTTCTCCTGAACCTTTACAGCCTTGACATTGCTTGCTGAAACCTGCCTCATGTGCTAAATCTCGGATTGATGGTATGAAAGAGGCTTTTATATCCTCATACTCCTTACGCATATCATGTATAATTTGCTCTTTCTGCTCAGGACTGGCATCCCCTTCACGGTATGCTGTAGTATACCCAGTAGACTCGCCTGTGAAAGGGTCTCTGCATTTACCACAGGGATATAGTCTACCACCTTTACCGCTAGACCTTCTTTTGGATACTCTTGACCCACCACATTTGGTACATTGTATCGTTCGTACTGTTTGACCAGCAGCCTCTCTGTGCTTCTCTGCTCCTTGCAGAAGATTATTGATTGCGGCTCTCCCAACGCCAGAATCCAGTATATGGTCAGGATTTTCCTTCATAAATTTACCATCAGTGAATAATGCATCTTTGAGTTTACCATATCTCTGACCTTCAGGAGTCCTAGAGAAACCTAGAACCTCTAACGCCAAATCCATTGTCTTGGGACTGACACGAAGACCTCGAGACTGACCATCATACAATACTCCCTTCTCATCTATCTCCTTCTGCATATGACCTCTCTTCTCTTCGAGTAAGTCTTCTGCTGCATCCTTATTGAGATTCTCAATACACTCTGCAGCAAAATCATTTTGCCCGATTATATCCTTCATCTCACTCTTAGTCAAATAATCAGGGTGATGGGATTGAAACAAAGGTACTTCTATCTCTTTACCATCTCTCCTTATGTTAACGGTCTCTCCCCCACTTTCAGATAACTTCACTCTCTCTTGCATATCTGCCAACCAGTCGTCTTTCTCTTTTTTTGTCGAAAACCATTGCTGTGTATAAATTTGGAAGGGTGGCTTACGAGACTTACGACCTCCTCTAACTGAACCTGTTTGCGAGGCATACTCAGAACCTACAATATCTTCCTCAGAATAAGGGTCGTCCTCTACTTCGATACCACCCTCACCCTCATGACCAAAATGGGTTTCACCGCCATAACCGGAGTCACCTGCTCCACCCACATCTACATCCTCATAGGTAGTATCACCTAGAGAATCCTCATCTGCGTGTGTATCAGGAGAAGCAAACGATTCATCAGGGCTGAGGTAGTGGAATAAATCATTGGAAGACCAATCTCCTATTATTCCTGGGTCTGTAGAAGCGGCTCTACCTCTGGCTCCAGTTCCCTCTCTCCTCCTTTTAGACTTGGAACCCTCGAAATCAGAAACAAAACGCAAGAAATCTCTCTTATCATCATTATTCATCCACTCACCAAGCAAGTAAGGTAGACTAGGGGAATGCTTTCCCTTGTACTTGATTTCCAATCCCAGTATGACTTTGCGTTGGTCCCAAGGAGTGTTCTTCCACCAATGCTCTAATCTATCCTTCCTACTTCCCCCATCAGTTCTTATTGTACTACTATTGGCCATATTTGAGAATTCACACATAATATGAACCAAATCATTAATGGAAGCAACTACTCCATTTTTCAGATTTTCATTCTCCCAATGTCTAGGATGATGTCTACCACCCATCCTCTGCTCCAAGGTTAGATAATCTGACCTTTGTGAATCTAGAATTGAAGGGCATTCACAATTTGGGAATCCTATCACACCATGCTCGGGGCAAGTACTATGATGTTTCTTGACTCCTTGTAACTCTCCGACAATCTCACTTGCTGCCCTATCACGATAGTGATTCTTGAGAACTCTCATGCGGTGCTGTTTATGCAATACCTCTCTAACATGGTTCTCATATCCCTCTTCTCCCTCACGCCCCCTCATCCTCGCACTAACTGTTTTCTCTGTCTTTTCGGAACGGTCTAGTTCTGATATATGGTCTTCAAGACGAGCCATAACTTCCTTCTTAGCATCATCTGCTGCATCAGGATTCAGTTCAACTAAATCACGAAGTCTATCCGAAAGCATAGCACCGGCTGATTCATCAGGGTGTCTAGAAAGCAACATTATCTCCTTGTTACTCACGAACTTACTAGGAGACATACGCTTGTAGTGGTCACTAGCCATTTTGGATGTGCTTTGAAACAAAGCATCTTCACAGCCTGCTGGCCATAATGCAGAGCCGTCCTCAGTTACAGCCCTGTAAATAGGCTCCTTATCAGACGCAGAAGCCAAATTGAAATCATTATCGTACTTCCGAACAATTTCATTTAGACGCACTAACAGTCTCTCATCATTCTCATGCTGCTTGAGAATAGTTCTAGCATTCTTTCCCTTCTCATGGCAGATATCGTTGATGAGATTTCTCTCCGTCTTATCAGGTGGTTCACCTGCAGAAGCCTTGAGAATGTGACCTTTCAGTATCTCCCATGCGGAGTCTACAGGGCTAACTAGCACATATGACCCCAAGAGGGGTCATCGCATCAACCTATCTCAAGTCTTGAGAGATTCCCAAGCCACATCGAAAGCCTTCTTAGTGGAGTCATGGCTAGGATAGTCTGCTATGTGAAACCGTAAAGCGACTTCCTTAGGAGGGAGTTTCGGTAAAGGCCTCTTTGGTTCCCAACCATGAGATAAAGCAGCCATGAGTTTCTTTTGCTTAGGACTAACTGATGGCATTATTCCCCACCAGGACCACTAAACTCCCTCTCAAATTTTGCCGCAGCATCATTCTTGGGTCCTTTACTGGACCCATTTGGCATAACTCCACGCCCAGCACCAGGGGTATCACCATGCATAGACCTCATATGAGCAATGAGAGAATCTATCTCTTTAGCGGACCTCTCCATAGGTTTGACATCTTTCTTGTAGTTAGGGGAATGAAGTGCTGTACCTGGATTCCACATAGTATTCATCAACTTCTGACGGAACTCTACTGCATCTGGTAGAAGTGATGTGAACCATTCCTGTGTCGCTGGGTTATTCACGCTGATATTATGGTCTGACTCTTTCTCACGCATCTCTTCCTCGGGACTCTTCTTAGGAGCCTCACCAACTGTAGCCCCCTGACCACCACCTTGCTGAGCATCTGGTTTCCATTGTGCGGGAGTCAAATCTGCATCTTTGAGGAATGACCAAGCAGCATTTTGAGGAGGGTTATATCTGAATGACTTTTGCATGGTCCCAGTACCATTACAAATACCACAAGGAACTTGAAATCTCCTAGGATGCATAACCCCAGAACCACCACAAGCAGGACATCTACCCCCTTTCGCCTTCAACATCATCTGACACCCACCTTACCCATATTCTTGTTATCCTGTCTACGACTTAACTCATTGTGTATCAGTTGTATCATTTGCTCCAACTGAGGCCTTGTATAACGCATTATTGCATCTGGAGTCATATCTCCAGGACCTACACGCTCTGGAGTAGTTTGAGGTGATGGGCCCGGTGGGTCCCGCGCCTCCATTGGATTATTCAAATTATCCCAGTCTTGTTGTGTTACATCTCGTTGACTAGATGGGTCAAGCGCTTGTTCCCATGATATGTAATCATTAGGGCTTGGTATCCCATGTTTATTTTCATTAGGGGGTTGAATATTGAATATATCCCTAGGAGTAGGGTTTAATCCCCGCCCCTCCAGACTCTGAACTCGTCTTCTCTCACCAGGAGGCATAGTTTTGATAATACTCCAAGAAACATCTAACGGATTCATATTACTATCACCTTCCCACCAGTCATTGGGGGTCGGTCACCACTTACATAGATGTCCATATCTTGAGGGTTTAGATTGTAATCTTGGCCACTCCCCCAATTCAACATACCTTGTTCACCCTGAGAGGTGTGTTGCCGACATGAACGACAAAGTCTTTCATTTTGAGGTACCTCTCGAAAAGCATCAAACATCGCTCCCTCCCCACTCTTGGTTGCTTGAACGGGAACTATATCACTCAATGGGAATGGTTGTTCGCAACCATTGCAAAAAATCTTCCCCGCATCAGGATTAGGTTGTGGAATGTCAGGGGCTCTACCTTCAATACCAGTGAAAGGCTGTGGTTGTTGAATCACTTTGATGATGGAATCGAACGCCCCTTCCAATGGTGATGTATTGGCTCTTCTGATAGTAGGGTCGACATCCTTGTTAGCCTCCATTACATCTTCGATTGGCATTCTCTTATTGGGAGGGGGTATATGCGGGGATGGCTCTTTTGGCTGATTTATAGTGTCTAAAGCAGAAAGCCCCAAACCACCCCTCTTCTGAGTAGGGGGTTGAATTGCACCTGGACCTGCTGGCTGAACCTCCCCTCTGTCTTGGTCTATAGCCCTACCAGTAGGAAGTAATGGTGGCACTAATTTTCCATCATCAGTTGTTACCCCATGTTGCTGTCTGAATTTATTTCGCTCAAGCAGAGACGATGTTGTGTCACTCATCCCACCATCAAATGTGCCGGGTTCTTGCATAGAAGGGTGTGGAGGTCCCTCCTTGAGATACTGGCTCAACTTCAGAGTCTCATTGGCTCTGTTCTTCCACCATTTCTTGGGCAACTGCTCATGCTTAGGTGCCCACTTCAAATTACTGAAATGCCAGAAGTTAGGCATCATCTGTTTGATATCCTTCGCTTTCAATCGAGGGTCTTCCCACCAATGTTTCATAGCATGTAATTCATTTTCTATTAACCCACTCAATCGTGGGTGTATATCAGTCATATTCACATTAGGGTTGCTAACAGTACCTTCAGGGGGGCCACCCATCATTTCATTCTGCATTACCTTCTGCGACGCATCCCTGCTGCTCCAGTATTGTTTCTCGAATCTCTTCTTGGTAGCCTTTTCAGGGTCTATAGCCTCCAATTTGCTCTCTTTGGAGAGAATACTATTTCTATGGAAGGGATTCATTAGATTCAGATAATCTATGTAATGATTCTGATACATCTTACTAGACTTGTCCTTACCATCTTGTTTTACATTGACTGGCCCTTGTGCACGACGACCTGTACTATGTAGAGCATATTTTCGTGCACGCATAGTATGTGGGTCTTGCGAACCTTCGTCTATTTCCCATTTCTTATCTCGTCCAGCAATTGTATTTGGCCAAGACTCCTGCCTAGCATGGTCGTGACTACCCACAGGGATGTAGAAGACATGGTCATCCTTAGGGCCGAATACCTGGTCTCCTTTCTTATCTGGTTCTGAAGGCATCTTGACAAATATGTGTCCTCGGACCCTACCGGCTTCTAATCCCAAATCTTGAAGGTGTTGCAAAGCCTGCCGCCCCAGCATCTCCTTGTTATCATGTTTCAACCCATACTTATGAGTATCATTCTGTAAAGGCTTGGCTCTCGCCTTCCAATTTGTAACTTTGAGCCCTGTTTCTTTATTTTGAGTCTCTACCTTCTCCATCTTACCAGAAAGGATATCTTCTAACTTCTTTCTAGCACGATGTGATGCTGGATTTGGATAATCCGACAGGTCCATTATGTTGGAAAACTTAGATGGTTCCCAATGATGCTGAAAATTTCTGTCTTGCAAACTACCCTGACCACCATCCTCATCCCGCTCGTAAGGTTTGTCTATTCTGTAGAAAGGATTGATTAGTTTCCCATCCGCGTCCTTATGACCGCCTCCAGGCTTGTCTATGTACTCAGAAAATTCTTTTTTCGGGTCTACGAGTCTTGCTCTATGTGCAGCATCTCTTTCTCGAGAACCTAGACGACTAGCCTTGAGAACACCCCATCCTTTCTCAAATGCTATCATGGGTATCCTTCCAAGCCCTCACCAGTAGTTGAAATTGGAGTATGTGTGGTAATGTGACCAGTCCCCTTACAATCAGGACATGCCTGTGCCATTTCTACACCTTGTCTACCAACGAGAATGTATCCTTGCCCTTCACACTGACCACATTCTTGTTCTGTAGTCTGAGGACCTAATTCTGTTAAGGGGTCGACTGTTTCAGAATGTATTCTTTTCTCTATCTCATCCTCACCAGCCTTCAATAAATTCCAAGCCTCAGTAAGGGGGTCTCTGGTAGATATCATAGTGAACCCTTTTAGATATTCTAAGTCCTTGATACTCATCATTTGAAATCAACCCACTATAGTGCATACACTGCACTCATACCCAGTCGGATAGGGTATGCGCGTATCATACTTGCGATTCCTCCTGCCTTTTCATTTCTTGCCCTAGTGAGTATTTCGGCCTAGGAAAAGTAGGTAAAACTGCAGGAGTACCCCTCAAATTTCTATTGAGTCTCCGTCCCCTCTTTTCTTGTGCAACTATTTGTTTATAATTGGGAATTCGCTTCATCCGCGCCATCTCCTCCGCTATTGCTGTGTCCGTCTGTGGTCTTCTGGTAGAGCCTAAACGAGACCTCACCCAATCTGCTCTTAGTTTGTCCATCCCCTCCTTACCACCCAACCTATCTTGGATAATCGCTTCTTCTTTCGGGAAAAACCGTCTAGCCTGCCTTTGATGACCTCTAGTATCTCTTTCCCAATTGACTGGGGAAGTAGTAAAGGCGTCTGGAGTCAGTTTTCTACCCAGTTTCTCCTCTAATTCGTGAATTGTCCACATCTGATGTGGGCCATCATGGCTTTCACCCGCTCTGGCCCCCCCTGCTTCTTGCCATATTTCTGGATACACATGATATGTGCTGTGTTGAGGTTGTTCCCCATACTGATTAGGCGGCATTTTCAGCAAGATACTATCTTTGAGTGTTCGCCATGCCTGGTCTAGGTACGCTTCATGGGTTCTGAAGGCTAAATTCACCTACTCACCACCATTTGTGCTTTGCAACTCGTTAAACAGGTAATCGGCATGATGGCTTATCTGTATGTCATCTCTGTCAAACATTTGCTGTGGGTCCATCCACGCATACTTGTCATGTTCTTGCACACCAGTCTCTGGATTCCTAGGGAGTGTCACTGCACTATGCTCAGCAACACCGTGGAACCCATGATACACCTTCTGCATGTCATGGTCGATATGTTGTCCCCAATGTTGAACATTTGAGACAGGGAGTCCACATTCTTCCATAACTTCTTCTTCTGCAGTGTGTTGTGGGTCTCTATGCTTACTTTCGACTTTTCCGCCAGGTAGTTCCCACAAACCATGCATAGTATCTTCTTCCGGTGACCTTCTTAGCCACAAGACGAGATTCTTGTGCATAGGGTGACGAATTGCCATACCTGCAGCATGGCGGTATCCTTGCATCTTGAGAAAATCCCACGCTACACCTAGCGCCATATGCTACGCGCATACGGTATTCCATATTGAGATTATTGGTCTCTGACACCGAAACCAGGTGCAGCATGGTCAGGATAGTTCTCTCGGGGTCCTACTGCTGAGGGGCGCGCTGCTCCAAGCCCCTCGGGCATGTTCTCTTGGTGATGAACTCCACCTGGGTTGAAGGATTGCTCCATTTCACCATGGTCCATGTTACCGAATATGTCATGCAAAGGCTCACCCCGGTCAAACAAACCTCCCGTTGGTGATTCAAAACCATGTGTGCGGGGGCTGTTGAAGTGCTTAGGTTGGTAGAACCACTTGTCGCTGTGTAGACAGGGATGGTCAAGATTATTTGCATTTATCGCGTGCATACGCATCTGAGCCCTCATCATTGCATGCTCCATGTGCTCTTGCACATCCATGTGGTTCCCTGAGAGTGCATTGTGCTTCCAATCTACAGCCCCAAAGTCCTTTGAGAGCATATCACCAACCTTCTTCTGAGCATCGGCTTTCATCTTGTAGAATGCTTGGTGGAAATACGAGCCTATACCTAACTTCTCTTCGTCCAGATTCTTGGTAGCCCTGTCAATGAACGACTTTTGGCCTCCAGTGTACTCTTTGTCCTTGAGAACTCCCCAAGCATCCTCTAGAGCCATGTCACGCGGGAGGGGTATTACGATTTGACACTTGCTATGGAGCAATATAAAAAAATTTCCAGAAAAAATTTCTCTAGTTCGCATGCTGGTAGAAGGGCAACTTCGGGGTGCAACACGCCGTTTCTCCGGCTAACAGTGGCATCATTTGGTCAGGACGGTGTGGAAACTGCACCGCCGTAGTCGCTCGGTTCCCGACCATATGGTCATAAGTCTTATGGTCATGCTCGATTGGCCACTACACCCTGCCTCTATTGATATACATGAGTCAGCAATTAGCGGCCCAGAACAAAGAGGCATTAGCCGACACACAGCGTCAGTCCATAAATGGACTTACGCAGAGTGTATTGATGGATGACAAACTTGTCATCC
>Ga0255055_10000014_pt1 | contig 118172 bp, 106 predicted proteins | sample JV7_2_27_MG_FD_188633 | JGI IMG/M metagenome (GOLD analysis project Ga0255055, IMG submission 188633) | Seawater microbial communities from Jervis Inlet, British Columbia, Canada - JV7_2_27 | ecosystem: Environmental > Aquatic > Marine > Inlet | place: Canada: British Columbia | collected... | reverse complement strand
TCACCTCCATCGAGGAGGTCAAGGAAATGAAGGACCGGATCGACCTGGCGTCTGCGCGCAACCGGAAGCACGAGAGGGACCTGAAGCTGGGCGTGGGAGGGATCCGGGAGATCGAGTTCTTCGCCCAGGCGCACCAGCTGATCTACGGGGGGAAGAATCCGGACCTGCGGCGACGGGGAACGGTGGAGACGCTGCGGGCGCTGGTCGGGTCGGGCATCCTCTCCCGGAAGGAGAGCGAGATGCTCGTGGGGGCGTACGGATTCCTCCGCTCCCTCGAGCACAGGATACAGGTGTATCAGGATCGCCAGACCCACGTTCTCCCGCAGAAGGAGGGAGACCTGCTGCGCCTGGCGCGGACCATGGGCCTGCCCGACGGACCGGCGCTGCTGGCGGCGATGGACCGGCACACGGGAGACGTCCGGACGGTCTACGACAGTCTCTTCCGGGCGCCCCCCGGAGAGGCCGGTCCGGAAATCTCCCCGGCGGTTCTCTCCGTTCTTTACCCGGAATCGGAGGAGGAGGATATCGGCGACCGCCTTTCGGCGCTGGGGTTTACCGACCTTTCGGCGGCACGCCAGAACGTGGCGATGCTCAAAGACGGTCCCCCGTTCGTCCGGATGCCGGTGCGGGCAAGACGGTACCTGGGGAAGATCGCCCCGCTGATCCTGTCCCGTGTCGTCCGGTCCCCGGATCCGGACATAGCCCTTCACCACATGGAGCGGTTTCTCTCCGCGGTCGGCGCGCGGACGATGTTTTACGCCCTTCTGTTCGAGAACCAGAAGGTGATCGACGTGCTCGTCCGGCTCTTCGGAAGCAGCCGGTTCCTTTCCGGATACCTTCTGCGGCACCCCGAACTCATGGATACTTTCCTGAGGAAGGACCTGGTCCTCCTGCTCAAGACGAAGTTCGACCTGAGAAAGGAATTGGGGGAGACACTCGCGGCGTGTGCCGATTTCGAGCAGGAGCTGGACGAATTGCGCCGGTACAAGAACGTGGAGACGCTCAGGATCGGCATGAACGACCTGGCCGGCAACCTTTCCCTGGAAGAGGGGATGTTCCAGCTGTCGGTCCTGGCGGAGACCCTGCTGTCGTTTGCGCTCGCCCTGGCACGGCGGGAGACGGGGAAAAGATTTGGCGTTCCGAGGGTGGCTGGCGAGGGGGGAGAAGACGTCGAGGCCAAGTTCTGCGTGCTGGGGATGGGGAAGCTGGGCGCCGAGGAGCTTTCCTACCACAGCGACCTCGACATCATCTTCCTGTACTCCGGCGCGGGGGAGACCGCCCCGTTGCCCGGCCAGGACCCCGCGGGGTTCCGCAAGGTGTCGAACCACGAGTTCTTCGCCAAGGTGGCCCAGCGGCTGATCTCCATTCTGACGACGGTGACGCGGGAGGGATACGTCTACCACCTCGATACGCGGCTTCGCCCCTCGGGGAACGCGGGCCCTCTCGTCTCCTCCCTCGCGGCGTTCGAACGGTACCATGAACAGTCCGCGAAGCTCTGGGAGCGTCAGGCGCTTCTCCGGTGCAGGTTCGTGGCGGGGGACCGGGATTTCGGGAAGCAGATGGAGGAGTTCGTTTCCCGATTCATCTTCGACCGGCCCCTCCCCCCCGACGCACCGGTCGAGATCCACCGGCTCCGGAAGAGGATGGAGAGGGAGCTGGGGAAAGAGCGGCAGGACCGGCGGAACCTCAAGGTGGGGCGGGGAGGGATCGTAGACGTCGAATTCGCCGTGCAGTACCTTCAGCTCGTGCACGGCCCGGACAACCGTTCCCTGCGCTCCCGGTCCACCCTGAAAGCTCTCTACGAGCTCTATCGGGCGAACGTCCTCTCCAGGGACGATTTCGCGGCGATGGACGAGGGGTACCGGTTCCTGCGTGCCCTGGAGATTTCCCTGCGCCTCTCGCACGACGATTCCATCGAGCGGTTCGACCCGTCCCGGCTCCCCCCGGACCAACGGGACCGGTATCGCCGGGAGACGGAGGCCATCCGGGGGATCTATCTCAAGATTCTCGGGCTGACGGAGTAGGGGAAGAGTTGCGGGGGCCTTCCGGGATTACCCGATTTCGTCATCGGGAAAATCGAACATCGGGTGCTGCTTGATCCATTCCGCCACGACCACCTGTAGTTCGGAGTGGGGGCGGGAATCGGACTTGACGTCCAGCATGGCGTTGCGGATCTCCATCAGCAGGTGGACGTTGAACCCGCCGATCTCCTCCCAGCTGGAGTCGTTGTCCCGTCCGTTTTCGTAGAAGTGGGCCATGTCATCCTCTCCTACCAGTTAGAACGGCAGATCCCGGCAAAAGATTCAATGGAATTTTCCTCCCCTCCCCAGATATTCCGATGAATCTATCGGGGAGGGGGGGGATTTGTCAAAGAAAAAGTCGTGGTCCGGTAGCGGCATACGGCCCGACAGGGAGGCGGAGCCGGTTCCCCGGGTTGCGCGTCTCGCCGATGGAAGTTACCCGGATTCCCGCCAGGTCGACCACCGGGCACTTGTACTCGCAGATGCCGCACCCGATACACAGGTCGACAACCACGACCGGGACCTTGACGGGTTTGCCTCCCTTCCCGGGCCGTTCTTCGAAGACGATCGCCTTCTTGGGGGTCGGGCAATGCTCCTCGCAGACGATGCAGGGGGTCCCCTGCGCGAAGGGGATGCACCGGGAGGGGTCGACGAATGCCAGCCCGATGACGGTCTTCTGTTTTTTTTGCAGCGGGAGCTTTTCGATCGCCGACGTGGGGCAGACCTGCCCGCACAGCGTGCAATTGAATTCGCAGTAGCCGATCCGGGAGACGAGCTTCGGCGTCCAGATCCCCTCGATTCCCGCAGTAAGCAGCGTGGGCTGCAAGCCCCCCGTGATGCAGACCTTCATGCACTCCCCGCACCGGACGCACCGGGCGAGGAAACCGGCCTCGGGGCGCGAGCCCGGGGGCCGAACGAGCAAAGGATCGGGTTTCGCCTGAGCGGGCGAGGTCTTCATCACCCACGCCGCCGCGGCGCCGGTGGACAGCGCGGAGAGAGCCGCCCTGCGTCCCACGTCGAGCCGGTCCTTCGTACCACGGGCCAGCGCGAAGTTCCACTCGAGGGCCCCCTCCGGGCACTGGGCGGAGCAGTTGAAGCAGGTCACGCATTCCGAGGGGGACCAGTTCTCCTCCGTGTGGGGGTTCGCCCCGCCTGCGCAGACGTCGCGGCACTGCATGCACCGCGTGCACTTCTCGTTCATGGAAAGTCTTAGCAGTCCTGCGCGGGAGAGGATTCCCAGCAGCCCGCCGAGAGGACAGACGAATCGGCAGAAGAACCGGGTACGGTACCGGTTCAGGGCAAGGACCAGGAAAAAGAGGGCGAAGAAGAAAAGCGCCTGCTCGTAACGCGCCGGGAAGAACGAGAGGAAGTGGGCCCGCAGGAAGGTGTGCACCCCGTCGAACAGGTCCGAGGCCGGCCGCCACGGGAGTCGGTACCCCCAGTTCAGGAACAGGCGCAGGACGTGGTTGATTCCCGGCATCACCGAGAGGGAGAGCGAACGGATGAGCAGGGAGATCGGGTCCAGCAGGCCCGCCGCCTGGATCCCGAAGATCGACGCCCCGGAGAAGAACAGGAGCGTCGTGAACTTCCACCGGCTCCCTCGAGTTTTTACCCCCCGCTCCTGCGAATATTTCCTGTCGAAAAAGCTCACCGCGTGGAGAAGCGTCCCGAGGGGGCAGACCCACCCGCAGAAGGCCCGCCCGAACAGGAGGGTTACCGGAACGAACAGCAGCGCCAGGAAGAGCGTGGCCGGCAGTTTGTGCGCGGAGAGGAGCGACGTCAGGAAGACGAGGAGATCGGCGTCGAGGAAGATCTTGACGGGGTAGGCAAGCTCGTTTTTCCCATCGTAGTCCGTCTTGATGAAAAGGATGAAGAAAAGAAGGAGGAATGCTCCCTGGGAGAGGCGTCTTGCGAACTGTTTGGTGTCGGCGGGGGAGCGCATGGGCTGTCGCGGCGGCGTCAGCGGCCCGGCCGGACCTCGTATTCGAGAGGGTCCGGGACCCCGGCCTCGGCGAAGGCCGCGAGGCGGAGGGCGCACGAGTCGCACCGCCCGCACGCCTTCTCGCCGTCCCGGTAGCACGACCACGTGTGCTCGAAGGGGACGTCCAGGGATTTGCCCATCAGGACGATGTCCTTCTTCTTCAGATTGACGAAGGGAGCCTTGACGCGGATGCCGCTATCGTCCTTCGTCCCCATGCGGATCGCCTCGTTCATCGCCCCGTAGAAGGCGGGCCGGCAGTCGGGATATCCGGAAGAATCGGCCCACACCGCGCCGATGTAGACGTTCTTCGCACCGATCACCTCGGCCCACGACACGGCGATGCAGAGGAAGTGGGCGTTGCGGAACGGGACGTAGGTAACCGGGACGCCTCTTCGCTCCAGGTCCACGGGGGGGATGTCGACGGACGGGTCGGTGAGGGCGGATCCCCCGAACGTCCTCAGGTATCCGATGTCGGCCACCATTCGCTCTTTGACCTTCAGGTGGTCGGCGATCGCATGGAAGCCGGCGAGCTCCTTCCTCTCGGTTCGCTGCCCGTACGTTACGTGCAAAAGGGAGATCTCCGACTCCCGGGTGGCGAAGGCGGAAAGGACGAGGCTGTCCATCCCTCCGCTTGCGAGAACGATTCCCTTCGGCTTCGGGGGGGTCGTCACACGCCTCTCCGGTCCGGTCCCCACACCAGCTTGTGGATCTGCAGCTGGAACCTTGCGTCGATGGCGTCCCCGACCATCCATCCCGCGAGCCTCTCGGGGGGCAGAAGGCCGAAGGCCGGGGAAAAAAGCACCTTGAACGGGCCCTCTGTTCCGTACTTCCGGATCACCTCCCGGGCGAACCGGTAGTCCTCCTCGGAGGAGAGGACGAACTTGACCTCGTCGCGGGCGCTGAGGTGCGCGAAATTCTCCCATGCCGTCTTTCCTGCCTCCCCGGAAGCGGGGCACTTGACGTCCATGATCTTGATCGCCCGGGGATCCAGCCGGGAAAGAGGCACGGTCCCGTTCGTCTCCACGAGGACCGTGTGGTCGAGGTCGAGGAGGGCCGTGACGAGTGCGGGAGCCTCCTCCTGCAGCAGGGGCTCGCCGCCGGTCACCGTCACCCGCGGAATCCCGAAGAAGGTCACCCGGGAAACGACCTCCTCGAGGGGGATCTCCTCCCCGTCGTCGTAGGCGTACGTCGTGTCGCAGTAGCGGCAACGGAGGTTGCAGCCGGTCAGCCGGACAAAGGCGAAGGGGAGGCCGACGAACGAGGTCTCCCCCTGGATGCTGGCGAAGATCTCGGACACGCGGAGCATCTTCCTATATTACCACGGTGCCCCGGCGCCTCCCCCCGGGGCGATGATCCGGGAAGGATCTACTTGAGGACGTCGAGCCAGTGCGCGAAGAGGGCGTTCTTCCCGCGCACGATGTCGAAGAACGCCCCCTGGATTTCTTGCGTGATCGGACCCGGCTTGCCCGTGCCCACACGGCGGTCGTCCACCTCCCGGACCGGGGTGATCTCGGCGGCGGTGCCGGTGAAGAACATTTCGTCCGCGGTGTACATCTCGTCCCGGGAGAACCGGGCCTCCTTGACCGGGATGTCGAGCTTGTGGGCGATGTTAAGAACCGAGTCCCGGGTGATCCCCGGCAGGATCGAGGTCAGCGTCGAGGTCTGCAGGATCCCGTTCCGGACGATGAAGATGTTCTCCCCCGAGGCTTCCGCGACGTACCCCTCCGTGTCCAGCATCACCGCCTCGTCGTAACCGGCCTTCTTCACTTCCCATTTTGCGAGGACGGAGTTGACGTAGTAGCCGCTGATCTTTCCCTTCGTCATCGCCGCGTTGACGTGGTGGCGGCTGAAGGAGGAGACCTTCGCCCGGATCCCCTTTTTGATCCCTTCCTCGCCTAGGTAGGCCCCCCACGACCAGGCGGCCACCGCGACGCGGATCGGGTTGGTCTTCACGAAAAGACCCATATCCCCTTCTCCGATGAAGACGACCGGGCGGATGTACCCTTCGGTGAGACCGTTGGTGGTGAGCGTCTGCCGGATGGCCTGGCAGATCTCCTTTCGGGAGAAGGGGATCTTCAGGAGGACGATATGCGCCGACGCGAAAAGGCGGTCCACGTGCTCCTTGAGCCGGAAGATGGCGGAGCCGCCGTCATGTGTCCGGTAGCAGCGGATCCCCTCGAACACCCCGACGCCGTAATGCAGCGTGTGGGAAAGGACATGGACCTGTGCGGCCTCCCAGTCGACGAATTTCCCGTCCATCCAGATCTTCCTCGTCTTGGGGACCACGGCCGCCCTCCCGCCGGAATTGATGTGCTATTCTTGCAAAGGTATGGAAAGCCTGTCAATCAGGGTGTTTCCATCCGTGCCGGAAGAACCGGGAGCGGGCGTTGGACGAAAAAAGGCGAGAATCTTCATGGCGGTAGATAATCGCAAGGAGGAGATGGACCGAAAGCGGATCGGGACTGCCCGTTTTTCCGTGGGGAGTGCGACCGTCCTCGCCGGCACCAAGCTCTTCGTCGGGGTCGCAAGCGGCTCCCTGGGCATCCTCTCCTCCGCGTTCGACAACCTGGCGGACATCCTCATGTCGGGGGTGAACTACCTCTCGATCAGAAAGTCGATGGAGCCCGCCGACTCCTCCCACCCGTACGGTCACGGGAAGGTGGAGACGCTGGGGACCGTCTTCATGTCGGTGGTCGTCGCCTTGACCGGCGGGTGGATCGTCTGGGAGGGGATTAGCCGGCTGCGTGCCGGGATCGTACCGCGTTCCGTGGATACCGGCCTTGTCGTCATGGCCCTGTCGGTCGCCGCCTCCTGGTACATCGCGGAGCGGATCCGGAAAGCGGGGGAGGAGACCGGATCGAGCGCCCTGAAAGCCGACTCCCTGCACTTCCGGACCGACGTCTATTCGGGCGGGGGGATCCTGGCATCCCTTCTCGTGTACCGCGTGACCGGCTGGAAGTGGCTGGACCCGGGGGTGGCCATGGTCGTGGGGGGATACATCGTTTCGGCGGCTGTCCCCATATTCCGGGAGGCGCTGGGAGACCTTGTAGACCGCAGCCTCCCGCCCGAGACGGTGGAGAAGATCCGGCACATCATTAACAACCACAGTCCCCTGATCGTCGACTATCACGCCTTGCGGACGCGCCGCTCCGGCTCGGAGAAGCACGTGGACTTCCACGTCGTCGTGTGCCGCCGGTCCAACCTGCAAGAGGCCCACCGGGTGGCGGACCACCTCGAAAAGGAGGTGGCCCGGGCACTGGGAAACGCCCACGTGGTGACCCACATCGACCCCTGCGGCCTCGAGTGCCCCGGAAAGGACCAATGCCTGCGAGTCCTGGAGGAAATCCGGAAGCTTGAGGATCCCGAAGTGGATCGGGTCCCCCGGGGGGACGGGGAAAAGGTCTGAACACGTGGAGCTTTTCCCCCATCGGCAACCGGATTTGAACGGATGCATCGATTTCCTGTGATATAATCCGGGTTGTCATGAGACTGATCCTGATCGTTCTCGTCGTCCTGATGGGGGTCGTCGCTGTGCTGGCGATTCAGAACCCGGGAGTCGTGACGATAAATTTCTTCAACTATTTCGCAGAGACCTCCATTCTCGTCGTGATCGTCGCCGCGTTCGGAACAGGCGTCATTGTCGGGTTCCTCCCCGGAATCCCCGCCTCATTCAAGCGCAGACTCCGGATCCGGGAGCTCGAGTCCGAACTGGCGGCCCACCGGAAGTCGGAACCTCCTCCTCCGCCCGTTAATCCTTGAACGCAACCAAGCTCTCCGGCAACGAATCGAAGCTCCTTTCCTGCCTTCTTCTCTTTTTCCGCGAGATCGGCCCGGGGGCAACCCCGGGGCTTAAAGGGCTCGATGACGAGGCGGGGCTTAAGCGGCATGAGCTTGACGAGGCCGTCAAGGGGCTAAGAGACAAGGGACTGATCGAGTACTGGGAGCTAAAGCCCGCCGTCCGGCTGACCCCGGAGGGGCTCCTCCTCGCGGAGCGTCTCCACGGAGGGGAGGGAGGCTGACTTCCGTGAGAGGGGCATCCTCGAAGGCGAGACCCGGGCGGGACGGAAAGGCAGCCCGGCGTAAGGGGGAAGGCGTGGATCTGTCCCGAAGGCTTGCCGACATCTCCCGTCGCCTTTGCGCGCGTTTCGGCCGCCCTGGCCGGTGCGCCCACGAGGGAGATCCGGTACGAAACCTGATCCTTACGATCCTGTCCCAGAATACGACCGACGGGAACCGCGACCGTGCGTTCTCTTCCCTGATGCGGCGGTTTCCGGAGATTTCCCGTCTTGCCGGAGCGAAACCGGAACAGGTTGAGGAGGCGATCCGGGTGGGGGGACTGGCGCAGGCGAAGGCGAAGGCGATTCTTTCCGCGCTTGTCCGCCTGAAGCGTGAGCACGGGAAATACACCCTCGACTTCCTGCGGGCGATGGCGCTTCCCGAGGCGCGCGCCTACCTTACTTCCCTTTCCGGCGTAGGGGTGAAGACCGCGAACGTCCTTCTTCTGTTTTCCTTCGGAAAGGAAGCGTTTCCCGTCGACACGCACATCCTCCGGGTGGCAAAAAGGCTTCGGCTCGTCCCGCCCGCGGCCGACCTGTCCCGGGCGGCGCTTTCCCTCGAGCCGCACGTTCCGCAGGGCGAGCAGATGCCGCTGCATCTCAACATGATCCGGCTCGGGCGGGAGATCTGCCGCCCGGGGAGACCGCTCCACGCGGACTGTCCCCTGTTGCCCGTCTGTCCCGAAGGATTGCGGGAGGAGGGGGAAAGCAGGCCGCCCGACCGATGACGTTTCTCAATGCGGGACAGCTGATTCTCCTGGGCATCCTGACGCTCGTGATGGGCGTGCCGGCGATCCTCCTGGCCCTGCTGCTGCCGGGAAAACCGTTGAAGGGAAAGTTATTCCTCCTGGTTTCGAGGACCTACGCCCGGATCGCGCTGTGGTTCCTCCGGATCAAGGTGGTCGGGCGAGGAATGGAGAACATCGACGCCGGCAGCCCCTACGTTTTCATGTCCAACCACATAAGCCACGCCGACTCGCCGGCCCTTGCGCTTGTCATCTCCCATCCGCTCCACTGGGTGTTCAAGAAGGAACTGGCGAGGATCCCGGTCTTCGGGTGGGTCCTGCTTGCCTGCGGACAGATCATGGTCGACCGGTCCTCCCCCGAGAAGTCGAGGGCCGCCCTGGAAGAGGCGCTCTCCGGTCTGTCCGGGAACAACTCGGTGATGATCTACCCGGAAGGGACGCGCAGTCGGGACGGGAGCCTGGGCCCGTTCAAAAAGGGGGGGTTCTGGATGGCCCTGCAGGTGGGACTGCCGATCGTCCCGGTGCGGGTGTCGGGGAGCCGCGAGGTCGTGGCCGCCGACACGCTTCGGATCCGTCCCGGGACGGTCACAGTGGAGATCTTCCCCCCGATCGCGACCTGCGGGAAGAACACCGCCGACATCCCGGAGTTTATGAGTCGGGTCCGGGAGGCGATGCTCTCCGGAACGACGGATCCTGGGTAAAGAAGAACAGGGCGCCTGCTGCCGTTAACGCCGCCGCCGAGGAGAACATGGCGGTGTACCCCAGATGCTCGGCCACGAACCCGAACGCTGCCGCACCGATCACCAGCCCCATGTCGAACGCCCCCGTGAACATCGCCATCGCCATTCCCCCCTTCTCGACTCCCGCCCGGTCGATGATGAGTGCGGAGAGCGAGGGGAAGAGGAAACCGTGGCCCGTGCCGGTGACCGCGGCCGCGAGGGAGAGGCCTGCGTGTCCCCGTACGAAGGGAATGACGAGGATCCCCGCCGCAAGGAGCAGGAGGGAGATGAGGCAGAGGCGCTCGCGCGGCATCCGGTCGGCGAGCTTCCGTCCCAGAGTTCTCGTTGCGACGACCGACAGGGCGTAGACGACGATGAAGACGCCGATCGAGGAGATTTTCCGGATCAGCAGGAAGACGGGGAGAAAGGTGAAGATCGACCCGAAGGCCACGCCGAAGAGAAACGCTGCCGAGTTCGGGATGAAGTAGATCCGGGAGAAAAAGTCGAGGAGCGAGGATACCGGAAGGTGGGAGGACCGCTTCGGCTCCTCCATCCCCAGCGGAAAAAGCCCCGCAAGGAACGAGATGACGACGGCGCAGAGGAAGAGCCCGTGGAACCCCGACCTCCCGATCACCCACTCCCCGAGCCACCCGCCAAGCGCCGTGGGGATGAAGAAGGAGAGTCCGAAAATGCCGAGCGCCTCCCCCCGGCGGTCCGGGGGCGCGGCCGCGGCGATGTAGGCGTACGAGGCGGTGGCGAAGAAGGAGTACGCCGCTCCCTGGAAGATGCGGATGGCGAAGAGGTGCGCCCCTGCCTCCCGGACGAAGAGCCACGGCACGGTGGAGGCGGAGGCGAGCAGCGCCCCGGAGACCAGGAAGGCCGTGCGCCCACGACGGTCCACGAAGAGCCCGTTTACCGGCTTGAGCGATACGGAGACCAGCGTCCCCGTGGCCATGATCAGCCCGATCTGCCCCTCCCGGATGGAGAGGGTGTACAGGAACGCCGGGAGGAAGAGGAACATGGTCGCGTACAGGGAATAGAGGAAGTTCGAGGTGTTCAGCAGGAAATAGTTCCGGTCGTAGAGCGATTGCGGCATAAGGGGTACTATACCCGCGGGAAAAAATTTTTCCACCTGCCGCTCTCGCACTTCCCCCCGGGCCCCGTTTCCGGGAGAATGAGGGACATGAAACCTCTTCGCATCGCGCTGGCGCAGATCAACACGACCGTCGGGGATATCCCGGGGAACGCCCGGAAGATCCTCGAAACCACCGCCCGGGCGAGGGAGGCGGGGGCCGCGCTCGTCGTCTTCCCGGAGCTTGCGATCCCCGGCTATCCCCCCGAGGACCTCCTTCTGCGCGTCTCCTTCATCGAGGAGAATGTGCGGGCCTGGAAGGAGATCGCACGCCAGGTGAAGGGGATCACGGCGGTGGTGGGTTTCGTGGACCGGGATAAAAAGGGCAGGAACTACAACGCGGCGGGAATCGCTTCCGGGGGGCGCGTGCGCGGCGTCTACCACAAGATGCACCTGCCCAACTACGGGGTCTTCGACGAGGTCCGGTATTTTTCCCCGGGCAAAGAGCCGATGCTCTTTCCCGCGGGACGTTCCGCGGTAGGCATCACGGTGTGCGAGGACATCTGGGTCCGCCGGGGGCCGGTTCCCCGGGAGGTAAAGGCGGGAGCGCGGCTGATCGTGAACCTCTCCTCCTCCCCGTATCACGCCGGGAAGTGGGAGACGCGCCGGGAACTGATGGCGCGGCATGCGGTCGCCTCCCGGTGCCCGGTCGCCTACTGCAACCTCGTGGGGGGGCAGGACGAGCTCGTCTTCGACGGGGGGAGCATGGTCGTCTCCGCGAAGGGCAAGCTTCTTGCGCGGGCAAGGATGTTCGAGGAGGATCTCCTGCTCTGCGATGTGGACGGGAAGGGGGAAGGGGGGCGCATCGAAGCTGCGCCGAAGGACGAGGAGGAGATCTTCCGGGCGCTGGTTGCGGGGACGCGCGACTACGTGGAGAAGAACCGGTTCCCCGGCGTGATCGTCGGGCTGTCCGGAGGGATCGACTCGTCGCTGGTGGCCGGGATCGCGGTGGAGGCGCTGGGGGCTGCGCGCGTGCTCGGGGTGACCATGTCGTCGATCTACACGGCGAAGATGAGCGTGGAGGATGCCCACGCACTGGCGTCGAACCTGGGTATCCGGTGCATCGACCTGTCGATCCGTGACATCTACCGGACTTTCGAGTCGGAGCTCTCCGGACCGTTTCAGGGGTTATCCGCCGACGCGACGGAGGAAAATATCCAGGCGCGCATCCGCGGGACGATCCTCATGGCCCTCTCCAACAAGTTCGGCCATCTCGTGCTCACCACGGGGAACAAGAGCGAGATGAGCGTAGGGTATGCAACCCTGTACGGAGACATGGCGGGGGGGTTCGCCGTGATCAAGGACCTGTTCAAGACGAACGTCTACCGTCTGTCGCGGGACTTCAACCGCAAAAGCGGCCGCGCCGTCATCCCGGAGCGGGTGCTCACCCGGCCCCCGTCGGCCGAGCTTGCTCCCGATCAGAGGGATTCGGACTCCCTTCCCGAGTACGACGTGCTCGACCCGATCCTGCGGATGTACGTGGAGGGGGACAAGAGCATCCCCGAGGTAGTCGCGGCGGGGTACCCAGAGGAGATCGTCCGCCGCGTCGTGTTTCTTGTCGACACAAGCGAGTACAAGCGGCGCCAGGCCCCCCCGGGGGTCAAGATCACCCCGCGGGCACTGGGCAGGGACCGACGCATGCCGATCACCAACCGGTCGAACTCGTAACGCGGGCGGGGACACTCCCCCCGGGGGGCGGCGAAAGGGCCCGCCGGAGGGGAATCGATGCGAAACGCGGATTGCGAGGAGGCATCGGATGGATAGAGGGCGGCGGCAGGGACCGTCGGAAGGAGGAATGCCATGGCGGAAGCGGAACGGAACGTCATTTCGCTGCTTCGGGAGCAGTTGAAAACCGTAAACGAACTCGTGGAGGGAACGATGGCCGACGTGACGCCGGAGCAGGCCCACTGGAGCCCGCCGGGTGTCGCAATGCCGATCGGGGCGACCTACGCGCACGTGGTCGTCTCGCAGGACGGCGTCATCAACGGGATGCTCAAAGGGGGCGCTCCCCTTTTCGTCTCTGCCTGGGCGGGGAAAACGGGGCTTTCAGAGCTTCCCCCCGATGTCGATCCGAAGAAGCCGGGGCTCCCGGACTGGAGCGCGTGGAGCCGCAAGGTGAAGGTGGACCTCCCGGCGTTCCGGAAATACGCACAGGCTGTCTACGCCGCCTCGGACGAGTACCTGGCGTCGCTTCGGGGCAAGGACCTGGACCGTCCCGTCGACCTCACGGCGCTCGGGTTCGGACAGTCCACGGTGGGGTTCCTCGTCAACAACGCGGTCCTGGGGAACGCCTTTACCCACTGCGGGGAAATCTCGTGTCTCAAGGGGCTGCAGGGGAAGAAAGGGTACCCTTTCTGACAAGAAGGGAGAGGATGACCGCACCTATTCCTTGAGCTTCATCACGCGGAATGCCTCGAGATAGACCGGCGGGGAATGAGAATCGGGAATTCCGCTTTCGGCTTCTACCTGCTCCAGGTTCGCCCTTTCCGTCTCGCGGGCGGCGCGCTCCCGGACCTTCTCCGACGGGTTCCACTCCCCCACCTGGCTTCCGTAGGCCAGAAGCGATTCGACCTTCGTGTCGATCGTCCTGGTGATGTCGATCCACGTGTCCGGGGAATGGGTGGCGCAGACGTAGACCGCGTGCACCTTGTGCGCCGCTCCCTCCTCGGGCCACAGAAGCTCCATCTCGGCGCAGGGGAAGACGGCCTCGATCGCGGCGGCCGCCGCCGCGCGGTGGTCCGGGTGGTTGATGTAGTAGTCCTCGAAGAACCAGGCTTGCGGGTCGCCGCAGATCACGACCTCGGGCCGGTATTTCCGGATCTCGCGGACCAGCCTGCGGCGCAGCGTAAGCGTAGGGACGAGCTCGCAGTCGTCGTATCCCAGGAAGACGACGTTTTTTACCCCGAGCACCCGGGCAGCCGCCATCTGCTCCTCCTTCCGCGTGCGGGCAAGCGTCTCCCGCGTGTACTTCTCTTCGTGCGTGCCGACGTTTCCGCTGGTTACGACCACGAAGGTCACCTCGCAGCCGGCTCGCGTCCATTCTGCGATCGTTCCCGAGACGAGGAACTCGGCGTCGTCGGGGTGGGCGAAGATGGTCATCGCGGAAGAGGGAACGTAATCGGCATCGAACTTTGGCATCGGTCTCCCCGGGAGCTATCGCGTTACTTGTATGGTTGATGCGCGGGGAGCATGAAAGGATGCGAAACGCCGGTCTCCGGAGCACCATTCCCTCAGATGCCGGCATTCGAGGGCCGCTGCATCCCCGCCGGCTTCGTTGCCCTCCCTCACCGTACCACCGAGGGTACGCCTCGGTAGGGCGCCTCGCCGGACGGGGCGCATCGCCCCTCTCGGTGCACGGCCTCTTCCGGAACGGTGCTCCGGAGACCGGGGGGCCTGGTGGGCAAACGCTCGCGACCGACTCGCTGCCGGTTCCGCTCGCCGCAATCCACCGGGGACATTCCTGATGTGCGGGGACACTCCTCTCCCGCATTCCGGAGATGAATCAGGAATGTCCCCGAGTGGAGTGTCCCCGCACAGGCTATCGCACGTTGATCGTCCGGTATTTCGCGATCCGGACCAGTCCCGGCTTCGCCCCCTTGAACTTGGAGACGTGCCGCGCCTCCGCCAGGAACACCGGGACGTTTGGCGATCCCTTCGCCTTGCTGTGGAGAACCGCGAGCCGCGCGGCCTCCTCCACCACCTCGTCCGGCACCTCCCTGCCCTGCGCGCACTTGATCAGGACATGGCTGCCCGGGATCCCCTGGGTGTGCAGCCACAGATCGTGGGCTGCCGCCAGTTCCTTCACGATCCGGTCGTTCCCCACGTTGTTCTTGCCGATGAAGAGAGTGTGTCCGCGAAAGGTGCGCTCCTCCACCTGGGGCGGCGCGGCCTTCACGGAGGTTTTTTCCGGCTTCCGCTTCCTTTGCTTCGCGGGGGGGAACGAGGCGGACAGTTCCTGCCGGACGGCAAGGAGCTCCTCCCGGGTCGAGGCCGCGGTAAGCTGCGCCTCTACCGACTCGAGGTAGTAGACGGACTCGGTCACCTCGCGCTTTCGCTTCCGCACGAACTCGGTCGCCCTCCTGGCCTTCTTGTGCAGGCGGAAGTACCGGGTCATGTTCTCCACGGGCGTCTTCGCCGGGTCGAGGGGGATCCCGTGGAACTCGGTCATCCCCTTGCGCAGCGAGGCCAGGTTCGCCTTCAGCGTCTCGCCGATTTCCCCCCCCTTCCGTCCTTCCGTAAGCCTGTCCTCGTCGCCGCCCACGTTTTCGAGCTTGTGGCGTTCCTTCCGGAGAAGCGCGGTGAGGCGGGACCGGATCCGTTGGCGGAGGACCGCGTCCTCCATGTTCTGCGCGATCTCCCCGTAATGGAGGTCCGCGGCCTCGTTGGCCGACGGGGCGGGGGAGAATTCGACGAACCCGGCATGCGGGCAGGGGAACGGGAGGATCCGTTTCTTTCCCGTGGGGAGGATGCCGATGCCGGGGGAGAAGTCGTCCTCCTCGTACCGGCGCACCAGATCCCGGACCGCCGCGATCAGGTCTTCGGCGCTTTCCTTCCCTCTTCCGGCCGCTTCATGGGCCAGCTCCTGTCCCAGGCCGGAAACTTCTCTCTGGAGGACGCGCGGAAGCCCCTCCCACCCCATCGACCAGATCCGCTCCGCGTCTGCTTGCGTAAGCTCGGGGAGGAAGATCCGCTCCGGCTTGGGGAGCGGCCGGTACGGGCTCCCCGGGGCGACCTCCCGGATCCGGCTCTCCTCGGTGGAGACAATCCGGAGCGGTTCGAGGATTTGGCCGTCCGCCCCCGCGTAGATCAAATTGGCGTGCCGCCCGTACAGCTCGGCGAAAAGGGTCGTCCTGTCGTGCTCCGCATCGGGACGACTCGATTGGAACTCCATCCGGACCAGCCGGTCGAAGGGGGTAATGGAGATCCCGGCAAGCCGCATCCCGGTCAGGTGGCGCCGCAGGTACTGGCAGAACCTCGGGGGGGAAGGCGGGTTGGGGACGCGCCGCGTGGTGAGGTGGATGCGGCAGAGCTCGGCGTGGGCGGAAACGAGCAGGCGGACCTCCTCCCGGCCCGTCCATAGCGTCAGGACGATCTCCCGGTCCCGTGGCTGGTGCACCTTGGAAACGAGCGCTCCCCGAAGGCGACCGGAAAGCTCCGTCACGATCCGTTTCAGGAGGAACGCATCCATTGTGATGGTATTGTACTCTCATACCGAAAGGGATGACGTTCCCCGTTGGGGCCTTCGCCCTGCGGCTCCGGAAGGGAAGGGGAAAAGCGATGCCGTACACCGAGGCCCCCGGCTTTCGCATGGAGTACGAGACGCACGGGGGGGGAGACCCGGTTCTCCTGATCAACGGGCTGGGAACCGACCGATCGGAGTGGATCTTCCAGGTCCCCGAATTCGCGGAACGCTTCCTGGTGATCACGTTCGACAACCGGGGTGCGGGCGGGAGCGATACCCCCCCGGGGCCGTACTCCACGGCGCAGATGGCTGACGACGCGGCGGCCCTCCTTGCGCACCTGGGGGTGGACCGGGCGCACGTCCTCGGAGTCTCTTTGGGGGGGATGATCGCCCAGGAGGTCGCGCTGCGCCACCCGGACCGGGTGCGAAAGCTCGTACTGGCGTGCACGGCGCCGGGTGGGGAGGGTTCCGTGCGCCCCGCGCCCGAGGTCCTGCAATCCTTCGTCCTGTCCCCCGGGGCAGACATGCAGGAAGAGATCCGCCGGGTCGTCCCCTTTCTCTACTCGGAGGGGTACCGGCGCGACCACCCCGAGGAGATCGAGGAGTTCGTGAGGAGGAGGCTTGCCAAGCCGGTCTCCGCGCAGAGCAACGCCTGGCAACTGGCGGCGGCCGTGGGCCATGCGGCGTGGGACAGGCTTACGACCATCGGGGCCAAGACGCTGGTGATTGCCGGAGACGGGGACAAGGTGGTGCCGACGGTCAATTCGCACCTGATTGCGCAGCGCATTCCGGGAGCAAAGCTCGTCATCCTTCCGGGAGCGCCCCACAGACTCTTTGCGGAGAACGCGGAGGCGTTCAATCGCGAAGTAATGTCGTTCCTGCTATCGGATCGCCCGGAATCTCCCTAAAGTACTCCCGCCGCCTGCAGGTCCTTCTCGAACCGGGGCGGGTGGAACCGGTCCCCCGAAACGATCGTCCCCTCGATGTCCAGAGTGGGGACCTTCTTCATCCCGTCGTTAAGCTTCATGACGATCTCGGCGGCGTCCGGGTTCTCCTCGATGTTGATTTCTTCGTACGACAGGTTCTTCGATGCGAGGAAATTCTTGGCCGCACGGCAATCGGGGCACCACGTCGTGGTGTACATCACGATCTTCTTCGTCATCGTGCTTGCTCCTTACCCTTCCTCTGCGACCGGGATTCGGCGGCTACAACGTGGGCGGATCATCCTCGGGGGGAAGACTCCTCTTGCGGCGCTCGCCTGCCCGCCGGATGCTGTCCCTGTGACTTTTGATGATGAAATCGGCCGCGTCGTTCGGGTCATCCGTGACGTGGAACAGTTTCAGGTCGGATTTCGAGATCGTCCCGTGTTCCACCATCTTGGTCCGCATCCACTGGAGCAGCTCGCCCCAGTACTCCGTCCCCATCAGCACGACGGGGAACTTGCGGATCTTTTCCGTCTGCATGAGCGTGAGCGACTCGAAAAACTCGTCGAGCGTTCCGAACCCGCCGGGCATGATGACGTACCCCGCGGCGTATTTCACGAACATCACCTTGCGCGCGAAGAAGTGTTTGAAGTGGAGGGACTTGTCCTGGTACCGGTTCACCTTCTGCTCCTCGGGGAGCAATATGTTGAGCCCGATGGAGAGTCCCTTGCCGCGCTTGGCCCCCCGGTTCGCCGCCTCCATGATCCCCGGTCCTCCGCCGGAGATAATGGCGTATCCCCTGCGGGAGAGTACTTCCGCCACCTTGCAGGTGGTCTTGTACGACCATTCGTTCCGCTTCGCGCGCGCGCTGCCGAAGATGGAGACTGCCGGTCCGATGCTGCGGAGGGATTCGAACCCCTCCACGAACTCGCTCATGATGCGGAAGACACGCCACGTCTCGACCCCTGCAAATTCCTCCACGGTGCCCCTTCCTACGACTTTCGGGAGGTCTTGGCGAAGAAGGTCTCCAGCACCTGGATGACGTCCTTGCTCCCGCACTTCGGGCACTTGCGCTTTCCGGCTTCGAACTCCGAGTAGGTAAGGATTTCCTGGAACTTTTTTCTGCATTTCCTGCACTCAAAGGAATAGGTGGGCATCGCTTCCTCCTTTTATGCGCCACGGGTGGATCTATGTATGAAGTGCCTGCCTGTGTAAGGTAGTAAATGACACAAAGTCGGCTCGGAGGCAAGCAATGGCGAAACGGGACATGGCCGAACCGACCCGGCGACTCGCCGCATCTTAACGTATATGGAAAAGGTTCCGTTTCTTGACTACAGGGAGATTCTCGTCACGGGAGGGACGGGGTTTCTGGGCCGTTACGTGTGCAGGGCCCTGATCGCGCGGGGACACCTCCCCCGTCTTCTTGTCCGGGTCGGATCGGAAGACCGCATCCCGGAGGATATCCGGCGTGCGAGCAGGGTGACCCCGGGCGACGTCACCAACCGGGAGTTCGTGGAGAACGCAGCCCAGAGCACCAAGGCGATCGTGCACCTGGCGGGCATCATCCGGGAGTTTCCGGCGCGGGGCATCACGTTCGAGAAGGTTCACGTGGATGCCACCAGGAACGCCGTGCACGCGGCAAAGGCCTGGGGGATCTCCCGGTTTGTGCACGTGAGCGCACTCGGAGCGGCGGCCGGCGGCCCCGGCAGCTATTTCGACTCGAAGGGAAGGGCGGAGGAGATCGTCCGCCGGTCGGGACTTTCCTGGACCATCTTCCGGCCGAGCGGGATCTTCGGGTCGGGAGACCGGTTTCTCGCCGAATTGGGGAGGGCGGTGCGCCGTGCCCCGTTTCTTCCCATCCCGGGCGACGGGAAGTTCCTCCTGCAGCCGGTGTTCGTCGGGGACGTGGTCAAGGGGATCGTGGATTGCCTCACCCTTCCCGACACGGAGAGGCGGGCGTACGACGTCGGCGGACCGGAGCAGATCACGTACGGTGAACTGGTCGACCGGATCGCATCGGTGGCTGGTGTCCGGGTACGGAAGGTCCACATCGCTGCCCCGAACATCCGGCGCGCGGCGCGATTCCTCTCCCGGTTCGAGAAATTTCCCCTTTCCAAGGACATGCTCGACGTCCTTCTGGCGGGAAACGCCTGTGACAGCGAACCGTACTACGCTGCATTCGGCTTTGCCCCGATCTCCCTGTCCGGGTACCTGGCATCCTGGCACGGGGCGGATTCCCCATCCGGCGCCGTCGCAGCCGACGGCCGTACCGGTGATAATCCGGGAAAACGGGAGGAACGGGGCCGGTCCCGGGAGGCGGCCTGACGACCGACTCTCCTTACATTACTTCACTCTGAAAGATAACAGCCGGCCCTGGCGCCAAAATGGGAAATGTTTTTCCCTGCAAAGGGGGGTGGTTGGGAAATTATTTTCCTTTAGCATTCATGGTCTTCTCGCCTGAAATTTAAATACCCTGAAAAATTAGCTACTTATTTTATTTTCCGATTTGGACCGGATTTTGCTCTCTTCTGGAGCAGAATGCGGAAAATCATCGGGAACATAGGGAAATCAGGCATCCGGTCATCGCTTTTTCCCCTCTTTTTTCTCTTCTGCCTTCTCCCCTCGCAAGCGCTCGGGGAATCGTACCAGTACACGGACATCCATCCCGCCGGCTGGATCGATTCCAGGGTGATGTGCATAAGCGGGCTCGGCGAGATGGTGGGTTTCGGGACGACCGATTCCGGGGAGCGCGGGTTCCTGTGGAGTGCCGGCAGGATCACCGAGATCCTCCCCCCCGGGGCCGACAGTGCGCGGGCCGTGTGGATCAATGACAGCGGCGAGATCGCCGGGACCTGGGTGAAAGACGGCGTCCGTCACGCCTTTTTGTTGGTGGGAACGACCTTCCTCGACCCGACGCCGGGGTGGGGGTCCTCGGAAGCCACCTACGTCGGGGAGGACGGCGCGGTCGGCGGGACCGGGGAGTTCGGGGCGTTCATTTCACGGGATGGCACGGCGGAGATCTTCCCCGGATTTTCGGTCGTTGTGGCCGGAAACTCCTCGGGGGAACTCGTCGGGAGCGGGGACAACACGGCACGCCTCTATCTTCCGAATCAGGGATACCGGGACCTGACCCCGCCGGGGACGACTTTCGCGGTCCCCCGGTGGATCAACGAAAATGGACGGGTGGCGGTAAACTCCCGGCAATCGGGGACCGACCGGGGGTTCGTCTTCTCCGACCCGTTCTTCGTCTCCATGACCCCTCCCGGGTGGACCTCTTCGTACGCCACGGCGGTCAACAACCTGGAAACGGTTGCCGGATACGGCGATTCCCCGGAAGGAGTTCGAAGCTTCCTGCGGTCGGGGGGAACGTACGAGATCCTTTCCTTCCCCGGCTGGGAGACGACGGAAGCCGCAGTCGTAAACGATCTCGGTCAGGTAGCCGGGGCCGGGACGACGGCGTTGGGTGCAACCCATGCGTTTGTCGCCTCCCCGCCGGAAGCGCCCGCGGCACAGGTTTCGTCGCCGAGCTCGTCGGGCGGGTGCACCGTGGCGCCGCGAGGCGCGGGAAGCAAGGCGAGTGGCTTCGGCACGGGCACGCTGATGGCCCTTGTCTTCCCTCTCCTCCTGCTGTGGGGGCGGGGTCGCAACCGGCGGGCTATTCCCCGATAATCTTGACGAGGACCCGCTTCTTCCTGCGGCCGTCGAACTTGGCCGTAGAAGATCTGCTCCCAGGGGCCGAAGTCGAGCTTTCCCCCGGTTACGGCGACCACCACCTCACGCCCCATCACCTGGGAAAGGATTAATGCGATAGCACCGAATCCAATGCGTCGATCAGTTCCTTAGTGCTGTAAGGTTTCGGGAGGATTCCCAGGAAACCTAATTTCCCGGGGTCCGTCATTACCGGGTCTTTAAGATACCCGCTGGATACGATCGCTTTTACCTTCGGATCGATTTCCAGAAGCTTCTGGATGGTTTCCTTTCCTCCCATCCCTTCCGAGACGGCGATATCCAGGATCACCGCATCGAAAGGGAACCCGGCATTCTTTGCCTTTCGATATAAACGGACTGCTTCGTATCCCTCCCTCGCTGCCTGGACATTGAAGCCCTTCATTCTGAGAAGCAACTTGACCGAGTCCCTCAGACGCTCGTTATCGTCCATCAAGAGGATCTTCTTCCGGTGGATGTCAGCACTAATGGAAGGTGTTTCCGTTTCCCCCGGCGTCGCCGGCTGCTTTTCTTCCAAGGCGGGAAGATAGATCTGAAACGAGGTTCGGACGGGGGGCTCGGACTCCGCGAGGATGCTGCCGTTATGATTTTTTACAATCAAGGAGGCTATGGGAAGTCCAAACCCGGTTCGGTTTTTTTTTGTTGAAAAGAACGGTTCAAAAACTTTTGGGAGATCTTCCTTCGGGATGCCGACGCCGTTGTCCTCGATCGAAATCTTGACATAGTTGTACGTTTTTCTTGGGAATTGGTCCGAGGTGCCAGAAGGTACGTTTTCACACGATACCTTGATCGTGCCCCCCTGCGACATGGCTTCGCACGAATTGATGATCAGAATCTGGATCACCTGCCAGATCTGTCCTTTATCTCCCTCCACGGGCCAAAGGTTCTCCGGTATGGAGAAGTGGCACATCACATTGGATCCAACCATGCTGGTTTTCGTCGATTTCCGGATCAACTCCCCAAGGGAAAGGACTTTCTTGATCGGTGACCTGCTTTTCGAAAAGGTGAGCAGCTGATTGCTGATCTCCTTCATCCTGAAAAGGTCCGTCTCCGTCTCCACGAGTTTTTCAAAGACCTCCGATCCTTCGCTCACTTCCTTCTTGGCCAGTGTGATACTGCTTTGGAGGGAGGTCAGCGTGTTGTTGAAGTCATGGGCAATTCCACTTACATGGACCCCGATCGATTCGAGCTGATGGGTCTTGAGACGCTCTTCCTTCATCAGCATCCGCTTTCGTTCGGTGAGGTCCTCCAGAAGGGCCATAATCCCGTAGATCTTTCCGTTACGGTCCCGAAGAGGAGCCGTCGAGATGCTTATCTCGATAAGCGAGCCGTCTTTCCTTTGACGCGTGACTTCTTTTCCGATGAGGTCATCCCCGGCGAGCACGCGATTGCGCAATTCGTCGAACTCTTCTTTCTTTCCTTCCGGCACGAACGGGAGGATACGGCCGATCGCTTCCCCTTCACTCCACCCGAAGACGCGAGTCGCGGCGGAGCTCCACATCGTGACCTTTCCAGCCGGGTCCAAGGCGACAATGGGAATCGGAGAAGCCTGGATCAGCGCAGAAAGAGCCTGGTTGGTTTCCCGAAGCTCCTTCGCTACGAGTATGTGCTTCGTCTTTGATTCATGCGCCTCCGTGAGCAGACGCCGAAGTTCCCCCAGATCCTTTTTCAGTCCTACGATTGGCATAACAACCTTGCCTTGCCATGGGAGACAAAAAGGTTTTTATGCTCAACAATAAACGTATCGGCGCGAACTTTCTCTATTGAGCGATACCCTGCCCGGTTCCCTGTACCACCGGTTCTGTTAAACGGAAAAAGCATTCCAGCATGCTCGATCTTGGGAAAGAGAACGATTGCCAGTAGGTTTACGAACGACGCGACGGCGAGAGGTTAGCATCTTGATGTATTTTCGCGGCATGAAATATAAGTACTCGAATACATGGCTATTGTCAGTTTATAAATAATAGTTACTATTGTAAATTATATATATCTACTATCAAGCAGAACATTTTTACTCCTCCCCACGCCTGTCGTATCCAATATAAATCTTTACAGAGAAGTCTCCTCTAGGTTAAACGCAAGCAGGTCAATCGGGGAGAGTTCAGCGCACAATGAGGTCTATTCTTCGGTTACCAAATCAATGGAGAATTACCGCTCCAGCATCTTCTGCTGTATGAACGGTCGGAAATCGAATCATTAAATTGGAATAAGTTGGGAAAATTAGATTAAGATGGTCCCGATTCCGGCTTATGATAATCGCATCCTAACGGAAACGGAAGGAGCTTAACAGATGAAGAGCTTCAGGAAAGAGCTTTGGTTCAACGCGACTACAAGGCGGGCTTATATCAACATTACCGGGCAGGTGGAAGGATGCCTCAGGGAGAGCGGAATCGAAGAGGGGCTCATTCTCGTCAGCGCTATGCACATAACGGCGTCTGTTTTTATTAATGACGATGAGTCCGGCCTTCATCATGATTTTGACGTTTGGCTTGAAAAACTGGCTCCACACGAACCGGTCTCCCAGTACCAACACAATAACGGGGAAGATAATGCTGATGCCCACCTAAAACGTTCCATCATGGGAAGGGAAGCCGTTGTAGCCGTCACGAATGGGAAATTGGATTTCGGCCCGTGGGAACAAGTATTTTACGGGGAATTCGACGGACGGCGACGGAAGCGCGTCTTGGTGAAGATAATCGGGGAATGAGTTCGCGTTCACCAGGCACAACCCCTCGCGGATACCGCTTTCCTTCAGGCACCCGTCGACGTCCCGGGAGATGTTTACGAACGCCATCCGTTGCGGGATGGTAAACCACAACTCCTTCCGATGGCTCTTCATGAAAACCTCCCCTTATTATCCGGCGAGAGAATCGAGGATCCGATCTGACAGCCGGGCTTCCTGCATGCCCCGCACGGAATTGGTGAGAAATACCCGATCGGCCTTCCCCAGGTCCTCGGGAAAGAGAACCCTCTCCGAAACGCGAAGCGACCGGTCCGTAAGCAGTTGCCGCCGGAACACCCCTTTCAGGAGTCCGCTCGAGGGAGGAGGGGTGTAAAGGCGTCCCGAGATCTCCAGGAAGACGTTGGTGATCGCTCCCTCGGTGAGTTCTCCTCGTTCGTTCAGGAACAGGACCTCGTCATACCCCGCCTCCCGCGCTTTCCCAAGCTCCGCATCCCGCCAGGCGCGGTTTGTGGTCTTGTGGTGCACGAAGGGATCCCGGGAGGAGACGGCGACGTCCGAGAGGGTCATCTGCAGGGGAGTGGTTCCCCCCCCGGCCTCAGGTCCGGCAAGCGGAGAGGTCTCTACCGATACGTTTCCTCCTTTTTCGAGAAGGAGGCGGATTTTCATTCGACCCCTCCCGCCCTGCCCGCACTCGCCCACGGCATGTTCCAGCGCGGAGAGAATTGTCTCCCGACGGTAGCGGAATCCGTAATACCGGGCGGATGCGGCGAGTCGCCGGAGATGGTGGGCGAGGAGCCGGAACGTCCCGTCCGGAGAAAGGAGGAACGTCTCCACCAGATGGAAGTCCAGGGGGGGCTGGAGGAGAAATTGCGCCTTCTGCCGGGCCTCCCGGAACTCTTCCTCCGGGGTCGAGTCCCAAACGATGCCGCCGCCGGCACCCGTCTCGGCACGGCCGTCCCGGACCGTGATCGTGCGGATCGCTACGGAGAAGGCCATGTCCCCGCCGGGGAACATCGCCCCGATGGCGCCTGTGTAGATGCCGCGCGGCTCCTCTTCCAGTCTCTTAAGGATCCGCATGGCGGAGATCTTGGGAGCGCCCGTGACGGAACCGCAGGGGAACAGGGACCGGAAAAGGGAGAGAGGGGTCTGGCGCTGCGCGAGGACGCCCGAGACGGTGGATACCATCTGCATCAAGGTGCGGAATCTCTGGACCTCGAAGAGGCGTCGGACACGGATGGATCCCGGACGGCACAACCTCCCGAGATCGTTACGGAGCAGGTCGACGATCATCACGTTCTCGGCCCGGTTCTTCGGATCCTTCCGGAGAGCTGCGGCCACCTTTCGGTCCTCCGCCTCGGAGATCCCCCTCGGGGCGGTTCCCTTCATCGGGCGGGCTTCGATACGATCCCCGTGGACCCGAAAGAAGAGCTCGGGGGATTGGGAGACGATGCACCCTTCCTCCGTCCGCAGAAAGGCCCCGAACGGCACCGGCTGGGCGGCGCGCAGCCTCAAGTAGAAGGCAAAGGGATCCCCGCGGTACGGGAAGACGAACTTCCCGGTCAGGTTGGCCTGGTACACGAATCCGGCTTCGATAAGCCCGCGGATCGCTTCTACCTTCTCCCCGTGTTCCTTCTCCGACAGGAAGAAGCGGGGCTCGGGGATCCTGTCGTGCGGAAAGGGGGTGGGGGCTAATGCGGCGGCTGCGGTCCAATCTTCCGGGACGTGCCCGATGCGGTCCCAGCGGCCGGTGAGATGGTCGAACCGCAGGTATCCCGGGTAGACGCCGAACCAGAGGAGGGGGGAGAACCGGGTGGAGAGGTCCGCTTCCCTTGCGAACACGGGGTCCAGGGCGAACCCCGCCTCGTAGGAAACGTATCCTGCTACTGCGTATCCCCTGGCCTGCCACTCCCCAGCCTCGGAAAACAGCGCAGGCACGTCGCCCGGCTCGTTGCATACGAGTACACACTCGGGGTCTTTGAACAGGTAGGAGAATCGGTCCCTCACCTCGGGCCGTTGCGTCTCGAGCAGCACCGCGCCCGTCGCCCCGGAGGCGGAGCGGAAAACCTGTGCGGGGTCGGCGGCGGGCGTCCCGGGAACCGGCCAGCCCCCTCCCTCCCGGAGACGGTTCACCATGGCATGCAGGAGGTTATCCCGCCAGGGCCCGGAAGAACCGGGATTGGACCTGCCCGGCGAGCAGGGCCTTTTTCACCGGCGGCAGGGCGACCACGATCCGTGTGATGACGCGAAGGGCGGCGTGGTCGAGTCGATCGAAGTCGTCGAAGAGAAGATTCTGGAACTTCCCCCGCTCGATGGCCATGAGCACCGCCCGCTCCCAGGCGCTTTCCGGGACGAGGACCCGTTCCCGCTTCGGTTCCATCCGGAGCGCTCCTGCCGCGCACGCGGGCTTGCAGACGCCGCACCCCAGGCACACCTCCCCGAGAACGGTCGCCTTCGTTTCCCCTTCCTCCCCCCGCATTTCGATGGCGCCGACGGGGCACTTCTTCGCGCACAGGCCGCAGCCGGTGCACTTGCCTGCGTTCATTCCCGCCAGGAACGGGGAGGTGACCACGGCGTCGAACATCTTGAACCGGTTGATCGCCATGAGCATGGCACAGCAGCAGCCGCAGCAGTGGCATACGTACGCCGGGCGGCGCTTCACGTTGTCCCCGATGTGGACGAGGCCCGCTTCCCGCGTGGCGGCGAAGATGTCCAACGCCTCCTCCCGGGAGATCTTCCGCGCGAGTCCCCGGCGAACGAGAAAATCGGCAGCGGCGTTCAGCGTGGTGCACACCTCCATCGGCTGCGCGCAGGCCCTTCCTTCATGTTCCATCACGTGCCGGCAGTAGCAAAGCGATACCGCCCACACCGAAGCCTCCCGGACGATCTGGTCCGCACGCTCGTGGTCGAGGATCCGCGTGGCGTCCTCCGGGTCGATGGCTGTCTCGTGCACCAGCGTTCTCCCGGACTGGACCTTTCCCGCGAGGACGGAACGGGCCAGATCCGGGTTGTCGTGTGCGTACTCGACCATGTACCGGGCGAGTTCCTTCTGGGGGATGTCGTCGCGGACGCGCATGAAAGCGAACTCGAAAAAGCCGAAAAGGGTGGGGGAAAGGATGTACTGGCCCTCCCCCTTGTGCTTGAAGTCCATCACCAGCCCTTTTTCCGCCATCCGCTCCAGGACCGGAAGAAGAGCGCCCGGGCTATTCCGGGTGCGGCGGGCGATGCCGGCGATGCCCGTGAACCGGATCGGCATCCGGCACGCGATCTCCGCCTCCTCCTCCGTATAGAGACGCTTCAGGATTTCAAAGAGGGCCGGGGCGGGCGGCGCCCCGATCGGGGACCGGTCGAGCCGCTTCTGGAGCCTCCCGTACACCCCGTGCCCGTTTCGGATGTGACCCATTGCCTGTTTATCCTATCCCGGTGTGGAGATCCCGGGCAATCCGCTCTGCGGTCAGCCGGGATTGCAGCACGCAGTCGTTCAGGGCGATCCCCCGGTAGGCGTTGCTGTTCAAGTAAATGCCGGGGGTGGCGGCAAGGCGCTCCTCGATCCGCCCGAGAACTTTCTCGTGGCCGACCAGGTACTGGGGGATCCCCTTCTCGTGGAAGAAGGTTCGGGAGAGGACCGGGTCGGCCGTCACCCCCATCGTCACCGTGAGCTCCGAGCGGACGAGTTCGAGAAGTTCTGCGGGAGGCAGGGCCGCAAGCGCAGGGGCCCGTACGCCCCCCACCATCGCACGGACCAGGGCTTTCCCCTCGGGGGCCCGGTTCGGGAAGACGCTCGAATCCCACAGCGCGCCCAGGATCTTCCGCCTCTCCCCGCGGGGGATGAGGAAGCCGAACCCGTCGAGAGGGTTTCCCAGGGCCTTCTTGTCGTAGCCGAGCGCCACCACCGAGATCGCCGAGTAGGGGATGGCGGCAAGAGCCCCGCGAAGCGAGGGGTCCAGGGGTCCAAGCATCTCCGCGGCCGCGTAGGCAGGCGTTGCCAGCACGGCCACGTCCGCGTCGATCTCTCCGCGCAGGCCGCTTTCCTCGAGCGAGAGCATGATCTTCCCCCCGCGGCGGATGACCCGGTCGACTTTTACGCCCAGGTGGAGGCCGTCGGAAAGTTTGTCGGCCAGGATGTCGGTCAGTGCCTGGACGCCGTGGTCGAACGACATCAGGACTCCTCCCGGTCCGGCCGACATCTCCCGTTTCTCCCCGGCGCGCATTCGCTCCCGCTTAAGCGCGATCATCCCCTTCACGAGCCCGCCGTATTTGCTTTCCAGATCGTGGATGAGGGGGAAGCAGCTGGCGAGCGACATCCGGTCCGGGTTGCCCGCATAGATCCCCGTGACCATCGGGTCGATGAGCTTTTCCAGCGCCTCCGGACCAAGACGCCGCCGCGCGAAGTCTCCGAGCGATTCGTCGACCCCTTGAGGCGGTCCCGGGGCGATAAGCTCCCCGAGGATGCGAATCCTCCCGCGCAGGGAGAGAAGCCGGGACCGGAAAAACGCCGGGGGGGTTTCGGGAAGCCGGTGCAACTCTCCTCCCGAGAAGATGAACCGTTTTCTTGCTGCGTCCGACGACCGGGCGAGCCGGTCTTCGACGCCCAGTTCTTTCACGAGTTCGAGGGAATGGGGCTTGTTCGTGAGGAAGCCGTTTGGGCCCCACTCCATCTGGAAGCCGTCCTCGCAGATGGTGCGCATCTTCCCGCCGGGCACCTTTTCGGCCTCGAAGAGGATGATCTCCACCGATTTCCCGGCGGAGGCCAGTTCCCGGACGAGGTAGTGGGCTGTGCACAGCCCCGAGATCCCCGCTCCGACGATGACGATGCGCGTCACGCCTTCTCCTTTTCCCGTCATGACTGCCCGGCGGCAGACAGCGTGATGTCCCGGAGGGCCCGAATGAACGCGGGGGAGTCGTTAAACGCCGGTACCCTGAGGAACGTGGCGATGCCGGCTTCCCTGGCAGTCTCCTTGAGCCGGATGTCCAGTTCGTGAAGCGTTTCGATATGGTCCGATACGAAACTCACCGGGACGACGACGAGGATTTGGACCCCTTCCCTCCCGAGCCGGATAACTTCTTCCACGGTATCCGGTTTTAGCCACTCCGTCCTTCCCATCCGGCTCTGGTAGGAGATCGAGTGGGGGGTTCCCGGGAACTGCTCCATGACCGCCGCGACCGTTTTTTCCACCTCGGCCTGGTACGGATCGCCCCCGTCGATGAACGATTTTGGCACCCCGTGGGCGCTGAAGAGGAGGTGTGTCCCTTCGGGGCTGCCCGCCCCGGAGATCGTTTCCGTGATCTTTTCGCCGAGAGCGGCGATGTACCCGGCGTGGTCGGGCCACGACGTGACCTCCGCCAGCGGGAAGTCCGCCTGGGCCCACCGCATCCACCTGCGCAAATCGGAGAGACTCGATCCCGTTGTCGCTGCGCAATATTGCGGATAGAGCGGAAGGGCGATTCCCCGTCTCACGCCGTCTTCCTTCATCTCCAGGACCGCGTGTTTGGCCAGGGGGTACCAGTATCGCATCCCCACGTAGACGCGGAAGTTCCTCCCCGTTTCCGCAAGCAGAGCCTCGAGCGCGGCGCGCTGCCTGTCGGTAAGTTCCGCGATCGGGGAGCCCCCGCCGATTTCTTCATAATAAGTCTTAACTTTCCGGGTGCGTACTCGGGAAACGATCCAGGCGAACAGCGGCTGCGTTACGGGTGCCAGGGGAAGGCGGATCAACTCCCGGTCGGAGAGGAGCCGGGCCAGGAACGGGCGGATGGCGGAAAGCGAATCCGGTCCCCCCATGTTGAGGAGGACGACCCCTGTAAGCGGTGAAGGTGCAGACGGGGACGCCCCCCCCTGCGGAGCGTTCACCCCTTCCTTCCGTGTCGGCGGACCGCCTCCACCATGGCGACCGCGTGTTCGGGGTTGGTCGGCGGAAGAATGCCGTGCCCCAGGTTGAAGATGTGGGAGGAAGCGGACTGCCCGCGGTGCAGGACGTCGCGCACGCACTCCTCGATCTGCTCCGGTGGCAGAAAGAGCATCGTCGGGTCCATGTTTCCCTGGAGAACCGCGTTTTCCCCCACTGCTGCCGCGGCCCGGTCGAGCGGAATTCTCCAGTCGACCGCGATGACGTCGACGGGAAGGGTCCGGATGGCGGGAAGAAGCGTCGAGCAGTCGTTGGCGTAGTGGATGACCGGCACGCCGTCACGCTGCAAGCCCTCCACGACCTGGCGGGTGTACGGCAGTACGTACTTCTCGTAGTCGCCGGGGGTCAGGATTCCCGCCCAGGTGTCGAATACCTGGATCGCCTGCGCGCCGGCCTCGATCTGGGCGTTGAGATACGCGATGACCGTCTTCGCGATCTTCTTCATGAGCTGGCGGAAGACGTCCGGGGCCTGGTACATGAGGGTCTTGAGCTTGATGAAGTTTCGGGAGGTGCCTCCCTCCACGATGTAGGACGCGAGGGTGAAGGGGAGGCCGGAAAAGCCGATGAGCGGGACCTTCCCCTCGAATTCTTTCCTTAAGATCCGGATCGCCTCCATCACGAAGGGAACCTTGTCGGCGGGGTCGGGCACGGCGAGGACGTCGACGTCACCCTGGTTCCGGATCTCCTTTCCGAGGATCGGCCCCTTCCCGTCGTGGAACTCGAGGGGGACCCCCATCGCCTCCACGGGAATGAGGATGTCGGAGAAGAGGATCGCCGCGTCCACGCCGAGTCGCTCGATCGGCTGGATCGTCACCTCCGCCGCCAGCTCCGGCGTCTTGCACATCGTGAGGAACGAGTTCTTCCCCCGGATCTTCTGGTATTCCGGGAGGTACCTCCCGGCCTGCCGCATGATCCAGACGGGGGTCACGTCGACCGGCTCGCGCCTGCACGCTTTTAAGAATCGATAATCCGCCATCATCACCTCCCCTAAGAACAGGGACGTTCCTAAGAAGTTCGAGGCACTGGTCTCCACCAGTTCTTAGGAACGTCCCCGTTCTTGGGTTCCGTACCCGGGTTAATTGTTTTTAGCGGTCTTTCCCGCCTCGACCGCCGACGCCAGCCGCCGTTTCGTTCGGATGGGGACGTAGTCGCAGAACGGTTCCTCCTGAAGATAATCATCCAGGACGGCGTCGGCCCGGGCCCGGCATCCGCCGCAGACGTTTAAGTATTCGCACTCGCCGCAGCGCCCCTTGTACTTCTCGAATGCCCGGAGCGATTCGAACAGCTCGGAGTGTTCCCAGATCTCCTGGAAATGCTTCTCCTTCACGTTTCCCGCCACCACGGGGAAGTAGGAGCAGGGCTGGACGTTCCCCTTCGAGTCGATGAAGGCGATCGTCTGCGCACAGATGCACCCCTTCCCGCCGCCCGTGGAAAAGGAGAGCGTCCTCGGCTCGATCTTGTGCCCCTCCTCCTTGGCCTTCTGCAGCCGGACCCGGTAGTAATGGGGGGCGCAGGTGGGGCGAACGAGCATGTCGCCCTCGTTCTTCTCCATCTGGTAGTGCCACTCGAGGATCTCCTCGTAATCCTCCTTGCTGATCAGTTCGTTCATGATCTCCCCCCCCCGGCCCGTGGGGACGATCATGAACATGTACCATGCGTGGGCGCCGATGCTTTTGGCGAGCCGGTACGTGGCCGCGATGTCGTGCTGGTTCCGCTTGGCGAAGGAGGAGTTGACGATGAACTTGATGCCGTTGCGGGTAAACGTCCCGGCGGCGCGCAGCGTTGCCTCGAATGCCCCCGGCTGTTTCCGGAAGTCGTCATGCACGTCCGCGGTGGAGCCGTCGAGGGACAGGGAGACGATCTTGATCCCGCTCTCCTTCATCTTTGCGCAGACCTCGTCGGTCACCAGCGTCCCGTTGGTGGCGATGCACATGCGCAGTCCCTTGTCGGTCCCGTATTTCGCGATCTCGAAGAGATCCTGGCGCAGCAACGGCTCCCCCCCCGAGAGGACGAGGACGGGACTGCAGAAGGAGGTGATGTCGTCGATCAGCTTCTTTGCCTCCGCCGTCGTGAAGTCGGAGTCGAAGGAGGACATCGAGGAGGCGGAGCGGCAATGGATGCAGTTCAGGTTGCAGCGCCCGGTGACCTCCCAGGCGATCCATTTCGGGATGAATTCTTCCTTGGGCACACGCTTTCCTTTCTTCCCTTTTCAGGCTGCAGCAAGGGGCAACGGTCCTGCCCCAAACGCAAGAACTGTCTATTATAAACGAAGAAAGCGCCTATTTCGCCATCCCGGCGTACTTCTTCGCGTTCTCCCTGTCCCCGATCGCTTCGTACGACTTCGACAGCATGCCCGCCGCCTGCTTGGTCGGGATCAGGTCCATGCTCCTTAAAAGCTCCGGGATCGCCGCCCGGTACTCTTTTTTCAGGTAGCGCAATGCCCCGAGCAGGAGGTGCGGCTCGAAGAACTCGTCGTCCAGGCGGACTGCCCTGCGAAGGGAGTTCTCCGCGGCGGGGTACTCCTTCCGGATGAGGTGCACGCGGCCGATCGAAGAGGGGAACGGCGCCTGGTCCGGCTCCCGGGCGGCTGCGGCCCGGTACTTGGCCAGGGCTTCACTGTACCGTTTCTCCTTCAGCAGTTTGTCCCCCTCGTCGGCCAGGTCGTACGCTTTCTGGACTTTCCTAAGCCGCGTGGTTCTTTGGAGGAAGATCGTCTCGTTGAAGGTGAAGTTCGGGTTTTTCACCGTTTTCGGGTACCGGTTGGCGATGTAGGCCCGGGCATTCTCCAATCGCTCCCGGGAGAACGGGTGGGTGCGGAAGAGCCCCTCCAGGAACATCGGGTTCTTTCCCCCCTCCAGCTCTGAATAGAAATATTCCTGGAGCTGCACCGCCCCTTCCGGGTTGTACCCCGCCTTGACCATGTAGTCGATCCCCAGCCAGTCGGCCTCGCGCTCCTGCTCCCGCGAGAACCCGTTGTTGACGAGCGACGCGGTGATGCCGGACAGTTCCATCACCCCTGTGGTTCCCCCCGCGGCGATCGAAACTCCCGCAAGGAGTACGTTGGATGCCAATGCCCGCTGGTATCCCGCCAGGGAATGTTTCGCGGTGACGTGGCCGGTCTCGTGCCCTAGCACCGCCGCCATCTCCGCCTCGTTTTTCAGGCCCACGAGCAGTCCCCGGTTGATGACGATGAAGCCCCCCGGCAACGCGAAGGCGTTCGGGACGGAGGAGTTCAGGACCCGGTACCGGTATTCCAGGTTGGGACGGTGCGACACCCTGGCAAGCCGCATCCCCACCCCCTGGACGTACGCTTCGAGGGCCTTGTCCCGGTAGAAGCCACCCTGCTGCTGCACGGCGGGTCCGTAGGCTTCCGCTCCCAGGGCGATCTCCTCCTCGGGGGTGAAGGAGACGAGGGCGAGCTCGGATTTTCCCGTGACGGGATTGACGGCGCAGGCGTACACCGCGAGGGCTAATGCGGTGAATGCGACCAGGGAAAGGGCGACGCCCCGCAGGGATCGGTGGTCCATCCTTCGAGCACCTCCAGATCCGGAACCGTTCGGAATTCGGTTTAGATACACATTATTCCACGGGCCTCCCCGCGCGACAACGGGGGGTGCGCTTTGGCCGGTGCTGCTCCCTCTGGTATATAAGAGAAAGAACGAAAAAGGGAGGGACCCCGATGGGACGGAAACAGAAGGATCGGAAGAGGAAAAAGAGGATCAAGCGGTCGCATCCTCCCGGGACGGTCCCGGGGACCCTGGTGGCCCATGCAGAGGCCGACGCGGCGCCGGCCCAGATCTTCCTGTTCTCGTTCGATCCGGAGCGGTGCGAGGAGCGGGTCCTGCGCCCGGAAGAGATCGCGACTCTATCCGTTCCGGAAAACGGGGTCCTGTGGCTCGACATCTGGGGTCTTTCCGACCCCGGGATCGTAAAGTCGGTCGGAGACCGGTTCGGATTCCACCCGCTTGCCCTGGAAGACGTCCTGAACATCCCCCAGCGCCCCAAGGTGGACCGGTACGAGAACCACCTGCTCATCGTCCTGCGGGAAGTCCGGTATCCGGAGGAGACGGAACAGGTGAGCCTATTTCTCTCCGAACGCCTCGTTGTGACGTTCCAGGAGCGGGCTGGGGACCCCTTTGATTCGATCCGCGATCGCCTACGAAGAAGGTTGGGCAGACTCCGGTCGGAGGGGGCGGACTACCTCGCCTATGCGCTCTGCGATGCCGTCGTGGACTCTTACTTCCCGGTCCTGGAGAAGCTGGGCGACGAAGTGGAGATCCTCGAGGAAACGGTCATCAGTGGCCCACCACCCGAGACATTGCGGGAGATTCGCAGCGTGAAACGGCAGCTGCTCGAGGTCCGCCGTGCCGTCTGGCCTGCCCGCGACGCCATGAGCGAGCTGCTACGCGAGGATTCTTTCCTCATCCAGCCCGGGACCCGGGTATTCCTGCGGGACTGCTACGACCACACGATCCAGGTGATGGACATGGTGGAGACCTACCGGGAAATGGCGGCGAGCCTGGTCGACGAATATCTGTCGGTGGTGTCCAACCGGTTGAACGAAACGATGAAGGTGCTCACCATGATGGCGTCGATCTTCATCCCGCTCTCCTTCATCGCGGGGATCTACGGAATGAACTTTGACCACCAGGCCTCTCCGTTCAACATGCCGGAGCTCTACTGGAAGTACGGATACCCGGCCATTCTCCTGGTGATGGCGGCGACGGCGGGGGTGCTGATCTACTACTTCCGAAGAAAGAAGTGGCTGTGACGGCAAACCGGGGGAAAGAAGGTTTGTCGGCGGTTCCGGTCGCAGAACTGGTGGGGTTCCGCCCGGTCTCCTTCTGGGAGGGGAAGCCGGTGGCGCGTGCGACCTCGACCTGCCAGGTTCTGCGCGGCGCGGCGGCGGAGGGTAGATGAGGGAGAAGGTCGTCTGTCTTGCCGCCTTCGCCGTCGCCATGGCGTTCGTCGAGGCGGCGGTGGTGGTCTACCTCCGGGAAATCATCGGTAGCGGGCCGATCTTTCCCATGAAAGAGATCCCCCCGCAGCTGCTGGCGGTGGAGATCTGCCGGGAGGCGGCGACGATCGTGATGCTCCTGTCGGTCGCCTTCCTCTCTTTCCGGGGCGGCGCCCACCGGATGGGGGCATTTCTTCTTCTTTTCGTCGTATGGGACGTTTTTTACTACCTCTGGCTCTCCGTGACGATCGGCTGGCCCACCGGGATCGCAGACTGGGATGTCCTCTTCCTCATTCCGCTGCCGTGGGTGGGCCCGGTATGGTCCGTTCTCCTCATCTGCGCCGGTATGGTCGTCTTCGCCATCCTTTTCCTTAGAGCCCCGGAGGACGCGCGTTTCTCCCCGGGCCTGTGGGGATGGGTGGCGGGGCTGCTTGGATCGGCGACCATCATCGCGACGTTCATCCTCGAGTGGATCAAGATCGGGTACGGGACGGGCGTCCCTGTGCATTTCTCCGTACTCCCGTTTCTTGCCGGCGTGGGGTTGCTCGGCGTCTCGGGGTGGATCACGTGGCGGAAGCTTCCGGTTTCCCTCCGGTAGCGTGACAGGAGTCCCGGGGACGGTTTTCTGCATCTCATTTGGTAACTGCGTACCGGAGAGAGTGGAGATGGACTGGTTTTCCCTTTTCATCGCCCGCTACGGCGGGGCGGCAATGTTCCTGGTAAGCTTCATCGAGAACATCGGCGCCCCCTTCCCCGCGTTCCCGGTGTTCGTCCTTGCCGGGGCGCTCGCAGCCGCCGGGTATGTCTCCCTGCCGATCCTGGTTATGGGAGCGACGCTGGGGGCGGTCGTGGCCGACGGGATCTGGTACTACCTGGGTCGGAGGCGGGGGAAGAGAGTGCTTTTCATGCTGTGCAGGATCTCCCTGAACCCGGATGTTTGCGTCGAAAGCGCCGTGGACCAGTTCCATCGCAGGAAAACGGTGACGATCCTCCTGGCGAAGTTCCTTCCGGGGGTCAATTCGGTCATGCCGCCGCTTGCAGGGATCGCCGCCGTTCCGCTGTCCAGGTTCCTGTTCCTCGATTCCCTGGGGGCGCTCCTCTGGGCTGCTGCCGGAACGGGGCTCGGATGGGCCTTCGGGCTGGAAATCGCCGGATCGGCAAGCACCCTTCAGGGGGGCATGGTGTGGGTCCTGGCCGCCGGACTGATCGCCTATATCTTTTGGGCGATCGGTTACCGGTTCTATTTGGTGAAGCGTTACGCGGCGCCTCGCATCGACGCAAGGGAGCTGCACGAGAGGATGAAGGGGGATAGCGCACCGATCGTTCTCGATCTCCGCCGGGACGAATATTACGACAAGACAGAGCGGATGATTGCCGGCTCATTCCGTCTTCGCCCGGCCACTTTCCATCGCTTCGCCCACCACCTTCCCCGGGACCGCGACCTCGTCTTCTACTGCACCTGACCGGGCGAAGCCACCAGCGCCAGTCTGGCGCGGATCCTGATCAAGCGGGGATTCCACCGGGTGAACGTCCTCCACGACGGTTTTGAGGAATGGGTGGCCCGGGGTCTTCCGACCCAGCCGGCGGGTCCCGAATGGCAGGTCGATTCCATCCCGGCAACGGTGGCGGCGCCTGCCTCCCCGGAGACCGCACCGGGCTCCAATCCGCTTGACGCCGCACAGGACACGGGATTATAGTTCATTTCTGCCGTTTTTCGTTCCCCGGTAGCTCAACCGGCAGAGCGGGTGGCTGTTAACCACTAGGTTGCAGGTTCAAGTCCTGCCCGGGGAGCCAGAATTTCACGAGGGGCCTTTGGCCCCTTTTTTAATTTCCGGTTTTCATTGAAGGGGAAAGATGGCCTGCCCGCTTTTTCTCTCCCGCCGGTGCTAAAAACCCGAAATTCCCCGCAGCGATGCCGGAATCGATCCGCGACGCAGGGAGCAGAAGAAAGTTGTCCGGCCAGGAACCCCGGAACTTCCCGGCAGAATCATATAGACACGATTCCGTTGTCCGTAAACCGCATTAACAGGGACCGGAAAGCCCTCGATTTATAGGGCGAATCCGGACCGCCACGAGATGGCGGCAGGATCCCACAGGAACAGTTCCCCGCATTTCTGGGGGTTTGACCCGGTGGCCGTCGTGAAATGCAGGTAATTATTTTTCTGGTTTCGGCAGTTAGGTCAGGTCAATTTCGGATGAGCCGGGGTTCCCCCCGTGCGCGCAAGGAGGGTTTCGATGGGAAATCGAATTGTCAATGGAGTAAATGTGGAGACCGTGGAAAGTACGATCAACGCCGTCAAAGCGGAGCCTGAAATCGCGAATTTCAAGTTCCGACTGCACAACAAGTGGATCGAGGGGGGCTACAACCAATCGACCGTCGGTCAATTCTTCGGGGCCAAACAGGAGAACTCCCATTCCATGACGTTCAAGGTCGATGCGGATGAACCACCGCTGCTGGCCGGAGAGGACCGGGCGGCAAATCCCGTGGAGCATCTTCTCAACGCGCTGTCCGCCTGCCTTACGACGTCTCTCGTCTACCACGCGGCAGTCCGGGGGATCAAGATCGACGAACTGGAATCGGAGCTCGAAGGCGACCTCGACCTCCAGGGATTCCTGGGCGTGGCGAACGGTGTCCGGAAGGGGTACAAGAACATTCGGGTGAACTTCAAGGTCAAGACGGAGGAAGACAATCTCGAAAAATTGAAGGCGCTGAGCAGGTTTTCCCCTGTTTTGGACACTGTTACGAACGGGACGAACGTCGAGATCCGGATCGAGCGGAAATAGTTCCGGGGGCCAAGTACCCGGGGAACGAAAAGAAAGAGGGACCGGTAAAAGGAGAGGGCACCGGTAACCCGTACCGGGTCTTCGCCGAACACTGATCATGGAGAAGCACCTTCTTCACCCGCCGGCGAAGAAGGTGTTTTTTTTCGGGCTGGTTCCTGCGACCATCGCCTCACCGGACGCGGCGGTTCGGAATTTCCGGGAAGATTCTGTATACTCAAAAGGAAATGAAGAGAAACCGGATCCTGACTGCCGCCGTCACCCTCGCTCTGGGGGTCTGCCTATCGGCGTGCTCTCTCATCCCCGGGTTCCGGAAGGAGACCGGTCCTCCGACATCCTCTTCCCTGACCCAGGTGGGAGATACCGCCTACCGGGTCGACCTCCAGGGGCTTGCGAGCACGAGCCGGCACGGGGTGACCTCGAACCTGCTTAAGAGGGCCGCGTCGGTCACGCTTAACGAAGGTTACGACTACTTCATCGTGAGCGGCGGGGAGGTTCGCGGGGAGAACGAAATGGCGTCAACGCCCTTTGCCGGATCGTTCCCGGAATCACCCAGCGGGTCGATGGTAGAGGGGTCCGCCCGCCTCTCCCAAAGATACTCCGGTTCCGTCCTCTTCCACGTCTTCAAGGGGGAGAAACCCCCGGACAACCCGCTCGCTTTCGATGCCAGGGCTTTGGCCCGGTAGACGGCGGTCACGCGTTCAAGCCGCCATCGACATTCAGCACCGTACCGGTGATGTAGGACGCGCCTGGACTGGCAAGGAACGCGATCGCAGCTGCGATCTCCTCGGGCCGGCCGTAGCGGCCGAGAGCGGTAACCGAGTTGAGTGCGGGCGCGAACTCTCCGTCAGCCGGGTTCATGTCGGTGTCGACGGCGCCGGGTTGCACGACATTGACGGTTATATTTCTTTGCGCGAGGTCCCACGCCGCACCCTTGGTGTATCCGACGACGGTGGTCTTGGTCGCGGAGTAGTCGGCGATGCCGGGAAACCCCACGCGAGTGCCGAGGGCGGAGCCGATCGTGATGATCCGGCCCCCTTCGCCCATGACTTTGGACGCAGCGCGGATCGCCGCCACTACGCCGCCGACGTTGACCGCGAATTGCCGGTCGAACCCGTCGGTGTCGTTCGAAGTGTCGTCGACCGCACCGGTGACAAAGACGCCGGCGTTGTTTACGAGGACGTCGAGGCGACCGAAGCGTTCGATGACCGACTTGACCAGATTTTCGACCTGAGCGACATTCGCCTGGTCGGCCTGAATCGCCTCCGCACGGACGCCCTTGCCCGAAAGTTCCCGGGCGACCGCCTTTGCTTTATCTGCTGACGATGCGTAGCTGATGATGACGTTGGCGCCGTCTTCGGCGAGCGCGCGCGCCGCCGCCGCGCCTATTCCGCGCGATCCGCCTGTGACCAATGCGACCTTGCCGCTGAGTGTCTTCGCCATGGTATTTCTCCCTTGTGCAGGTTTCGGTCCGCTCGGTATGGATATCCGCGAAGGACGGGGGCAGATTTGCCCTTCCGCCGGGGTGCCATCACCAGCGATTCGTTTTTCGAGAGTAAGATGAATATCGCACCGCAGAGTTTCCGTTCCCTGAAGGCACTTCGTATTGCCCGCCATTCCCATGGTGACGCACGGAGAAAGTGCGTCGTGTGCCGGGATTTGCCGGGGCGGCGAATCTCTTCTTGACGGATTAATTTAGAATCGTTATAAAAAGCCTGTTTACGGTTAAGAACCTGTGGCCCCTATGCGGACAAAAGAGGAAATGGAGCAGGCCCTTCGGGCTGACGGGTGCCGGGTCACCCGGCAGCGCAGCGCCATCCTTACCTATCTGGCCACCACGGAGACCCATCCCAGCGCCCGGCAGGTCTACCGGGAGGTGAGAAGAGTCGTTCCCGAGTTAAGCCTTGCCACGGTGTACAACACGCTGGGAAAGCTGGTCCGCATGCGCCTCTTGAGGCTCATCGATTTCGAATCGATGGACAACCGGTACGACAGGGACCCGGAACCTCATATCAATCTCATCTGCACCGCGTGCGGGAAGATCGAGGATTTCGAACGGGGGTTTCCGGTCCCCCCCGGGGAGGTGAAGGAGAGGGCGGGCTTCGACGTTAAAGAGGTGCGAATGGAGTATTACGGCAAGTGCGCCGGGTGCGCAACCCGGATCTGACCGGGCATAAAAAAAATTCGAGCGAAAAGGAGGAAGGGATGACAACGGAGAAGAATCTGAAAGATGCGTTTGCAGGCGAGAGCCAGGCTAACCGGATGTACCTGGCCTTCGCGAAGAAAGCGGAGGCGGACGGATACTCACAGGTCGCGAAACTTTTCCGCGCCGCGGCCGCGGCGGAGACGGTGCACGCCCACGCCCACTTCCGTGTGATGGGGGGAGTGAAGGACACGGGGGCCAACCTTCAGGCTGCCGTCGACGGGGAGGGGTACGAGTTCAAGGAGATGTATCCGGCATTCCTTTCCGAGGCGGAAGCGGAAAAAAACATTCCCGCTGCCGTCTCCTTCCGGAACGCCCTGGCCGTGGAGGAGATCCACCACAACCTCTATGCGGAGGCGCTGGCAAGCGTGAAGAACGGAAAGGACCTTGCCGGGCAGGATATCTTCGTCTGCGAAATCTGCGGCAATACGGTGTACGGCCATGCGCCGGACAAGTGCCCGGTCTGCAGCGCGGAGAAGTCGAAGTTCACGAAGATTTCGTAGAAGACGCAGGCGCTTCGTTCCACGCGCCGAAGGAACGAGGAGGGGGGTGGGCGGATCGCTTTCCTCCCTAGGGATCTCCCGCGGAAGCGAGGGCTCTTGTCTCCCTTCCCGTTTCCCGGTAAGATGGTTTCCTCGGTCAGGCTCCCGTTAACCACCACGCAATAGCGGTTTATTCCACAAAAGAGGTAGGCAGTTAACCGGCGCGGAAGGCGGCCCGGCGGCCGTGTCTTCCCCTCGATGGAAGGGATCCCTCCCCTGCGGGCATCCGCAGCCGGGGGAGGGGAAGTTCCGGAGAGAGGAGGGGTCCCATGTTCGCGCAAGCCTGCAAGAGGGCGACCTGTTTCACCAGGCCGGTGGTGATCTCCCGGCGGTATTTCGACCGGAGCACCGATTGCGGATGCGGCGCCTTTGTCGTGATCAACGACGAGGGGTGGATCGTGACGGCGGCCCACCTGCTGTCCGCGTACGGCAGGATCGCGCAGGACTCGGAGGAGATCGTCCGGTATTACCACACGATCCAGATGATCGAGCAGGAGGAGGAAGTCCCCCGGGAGGAGAGATACGAGAAGATCCGGCGCCTGCCGGACAACCCGAAGTGGATCACCAACCTCTCCTACTGGTGGGGCAAGGACGGCGTCCAGCTCACCGACATCCGGTACCTCCCGGAGGGAGACCTCGTCCTCGGGAGGCTTTTCCCGTTCGACCCGAACGCGTGGCACGCCTACCCGGTCTTCAAGTCCCCGGGCGATATGGACGTCGGGACGGCCCTGTGCAAACTCGGGTATCCCTTTCAGAGGATCCACGCCGTGTTCCGCGAGGCGAACAATTCCTTCGAGATGAGCCCCGAGGTGAACACGCTTGCCTGCTTCCCGTTGGAGGGGCTCTACACGAGGACGTTGTCCGCGGGAAAATCCGGCGACGGGAGGTACGACATCAAGTTCCTGGAGACGTCGTCGCCGGGGCTCAAGGGCCAAAGCGGGGGCCCCATCCTCGACGCGAACGGCACGGTCTGGGGCGTCCAGAGCCGGACGGACAGCTACGCATACGGTTGCATCGCCCGAGCGGAAAAGGACGGGAGAGAAATCGAGGAGGACCAGTGCGTAAACTTGGGCGTCGGAATCCATCCCGAGTTGATCAGCTGTTTCCTGGCGGACAACGGGATCCGGTTCTCCCTCTCTGCCTACTGACCTGCCGTCCCCGCCTACGTCCCGTCTGACGGGGCTTACCCGACAACGACCTCCTGCTCCGGGAGCTTACGAAGCTTCCGTGATAAGGAAAGAGGCGTTCCCTTAGGAATCGACAGCGCTATTCCGGGGGAGTGTTGGTGTATATTCTTTCGTGAATCTCTCGCAGGAGGACCACCGTGCAGGATTTCGAAAAACTCGGGGCCGTTGCCCCGACTTTCCCCGGCGGGGAGACCGACGCCCGTCGCTCCTCCCTGCATGTGGCCGACTTGATCGATCCGACCGAACGTTTCCGGGAGGTTTCCCCATGCGGGCAGTGATCCAGAGAGTTTGCCGGGCTTCCGTGTCGTCGGAAGGGAAGCTCCTCGGACGGATCGGGCAGGGGCTGCTGGTGCTCATAGGCTTCGGCCATGGGGACGACAGCGCGGCCGCCTCCTGGATGGCGGAGAAGATCGTAAAGCTTAGGATCTTCGAGGACGACGCGGGGAAGATGAACCGGTCGGTCGAAGATGTCGGCGGCTCGGTCCTCGTCGTGCCGCAATTTACCCTCTACGGTGACGCGCAGAAGGGGAACCGCCCGGGTTTCGACGCGGCGGCCCCGCCCGAACGGTCGGAGCCGCTGTTCCGGGAGTTTGTCACCTCCCTTGCGGCGCGGACATCCCTGCCGGTTGCGTCCGGCTCGTTCGGTGCTCGGATGGAGGTGGATATTGTGAACGACGGCCCCGTGACGATCCTGCTCGAGCGGGAAAAACAATAAACTTTTCGGTAGTTCCCTCCGATAAAGGACAGGCAGGGCAAAACGGGAAACCGGGTGCCCGGCAGACCCGCTGTATCGAAGGGGAAAGATTTGAACGACCCTATCCTTATAGTGCTCTTGCTGCTTTCCATTCCACCGCTCCTGCTCCTTCCCCCCGGGAGCCTTTCATTCCGTCGATGGCAAAGGGCCAGGGGCTGCCCCGAGAGGAATCTCCATCGTTTTTCCCCAAAGAATAAGGGGTTACCCGGCAACGGGGGATTCACCGTTGTAGAAATCGTCATATCCTTGATGGTCATCGGCATCCTGGCGACCATTGCGGTTACTGCCTACACCAACCACATCGATCGGTCTTTTGTAAAACTGAGTATCAGGAATATCCGGATCCTGGAACAGTCCATCAAGGCGTTTGAGTTTGAGAACTTGCGTCTTCCAAACGGCCTGAACGAGATGGGGCCTGTAGAATTGCTGGACGCAAATGGAAATTCGATTACGCAGTCCGCCCCCTTCCTCGACCCCTATGGCAACCCGTTCCGATACTTAAACTTTGCCAACGAACCGTCCGGTTGGCCCAATTGCCGAAGAGACGGGGTCGACAAGCCTCTAAGCCTGGACTACGACCTCTACAGCATGGGCGCCGACGGGGTGACCCAAAAAAAATTGAATCAGGGCCAGAGCCTTGACGATATCGTCCGCGCACGATCCGGCAAATTCGTAGACCTTGCCACCAAATACTGACCGGGAACCGTCGTGAGATCGTCTCTTCCCATTCTGCGCGGGACCGTCGCGAAGCGGATCCTGGGGCTTTTCCTGTTTTGCGCCCTTCTCCCGATCGGCAGCCTCGCGGTCCTCTCTCTTTGGGAGATGACAGGCAGCCTGAAGGAGCAGACCGACAGGCGGTTGCACCATGACAGCAAGAACGTCAACATGGCGATCCTTCAGGGCTTGTACTCCCTTCAGACCGAATTGGAGGTGCTGGCGTTATCCCCCGGCGGTCTTTTTCGGCAATCCTCCGAAGCGCCGGGGAAGACCCCCCTTCCGGCCCGGGACCAGCATTTCCTCGGCCTGACCCTGTTCCGGGAGGGGTCCCAGGCGGACACCCTGTTCGGGACGCCGTGCCCCCCCCCTCCCCGGACCGAGGCATCACGCAAGCACCTGGCAGACGGAAAAGGCTATGTCTTTGTCCAGGAGGTCCCCGGGGCGCCTTCCCGCGTGTACATGGCGGTTTCCTCCGATCGGCGGATGCCGGGAGAGAGGTTACTGGTGGGAGAGATCCATCCGAAGTACCTGGGGGAGATCATCGAGAGCGTCATGCCGTCGGAGACCGATCTTGCGATCCTGGATTCGACCGGTGCCGTCTTCTTCCGTTCCCGGCCGCTGCCCGCGGAGGTTGCCCGGCGTGTCGGTGACGAACTGCGACGCACGCATGCCGGCCAGTTCGATTGGAACGGGGGAGGGGACTCCTTTCTTGTAAACTACCGGTCGATCTTTATGCAGGGCCCCTATCTTTCCGGGAACTGGACGGTTGTCATCAGCCAGTCCCGGGCGGATGCGTTCGCGGCGGTTGCGACCTTCACCCGGATGTTTGTCCTGATCGTCGTGCTCACTCTCCTGGTGGTCTCGTTGCTCGGCATTCACCAGATCCGCAAGAAACTCGATCCGCTGGGGAAACTCCGGGAGGGGACCCGGAAGATCGGCGAAGGGGATTTCGGGGACCGGATCAAGATCGCAAGCGGCGACGAATTCGAGGAACTGGCCCATTCGTTTAACACCATGGCGGAGCGCCTGGGGAAAGAGTTCCATGCCTTGACCGAAACGGGCCGCATTGTCCGGTCCGTTCTCACCGGGCTGGAGAAAGGAAAAATCGTAAAAACCATCCTCTCGGATTTCCGGACCGTCGTTCCCTGTGAAACGGTAGGTATTTCCCTGATCGATCCGGACGGAAACGGAACGGGACAGGCCTATGCGGATCGGTTGGGCACGGGGGATTCTGACGATCCGCGGCACTCCTCCGTGGTTCTCACCCCGGAAGAGATGGAAATACTTCGGGAGACGGACGGGAGTCTGATCGTGGAGCCGGGAAGTGACTTTCAGGGACTCCTTTCCTCCTTGACGGGGAATGGAGCGCGAAGATTCGTTCTCCTTCCCCTCCTGCAAAAGAAGCAGCTGGTCGGCGTTCTCGCCATGGGAATCGGGGAGGGGACGGGACAGTGCAGGGAAGATCTGCTGCGGGCACGTCAAATCGCGGACCAGGTTGCCGTCGCCCTGGCCAATGCCGGTCTGCTCGAGGAACTCGCCCAATCAAATTGGGGTGCCATGACAGCTCTTGCCCGGACGGTTGACACCAAATCCCCTTGGACCGCAGGGCATTCCGAGAGAGTGACCAAATTGGCGCTCAAGATCGGACGGGAGATGGGATTAACGGCGAAGGAACTCAACCTTCTGCACCGGGGTGGGCTGCTCCACGACGTCGGGAAGATCGGAGTCCCCGCGAAGATTCTGGACAAGCCGGGAAAACTGACACCGGAAGAATTTGCCATTATCCGCGAACATCCGGGAAAAGGCAGCCGCATCCTGGAGCCGATTCCCGCGTTTCGGGAGATCATTCCCATCGTATTGCAGCATCACGAGAAGTTCGACGGGAAGGGGTATCCGGGGGGGCTTTCCGGGGAGCAAATATCGCTGGGTGCCCGGATTCTTGCCGTCGCCGATGTCTACGATGCCCTGGCGGCCGATCGACCGTATCGCCCCGCCTTTCCTCTGGACCAGGTTCATGCCATCATCGAAAAGGGCGCAGGCCTGCACTTCGATCCTGTCGTGGTGCAGGCCTTCCGGAAGATCATCCTTCCCGGGGAAGCAGAAAACATATCCCGGGAGGACCGGGCAGCTACCATTGTCGGTTAGACGTCCGTCCCGACATAGACCACTATTCCTGGTCCCCCGGGAACCGTCTTGAGACCGTCCCTTTCCGACCCGAGGAACTTGCAACGAAAGTGCGGGAGATTCTGGACGGCTGCCCCGGGCCTTCGGTGCGGGCAAGGCCTTGAGGGATCCGGACGCTACTTCCCCGCCAGGTACCGGTTCACGCCTTCCGCTGCGATGCGCCCGTAGTCGATGGCGCGCACCACGAGCGACGCCCCCACCATGCTGTCCCCCGCCGCGAAGACACCGCGGGTCGACGTCATGAGGTCGGAGTCCACGACGAGGTTCCCCCGGTCGTCCCTCGCGAGGCCGAAGTCGCGGACCAGGGGTCCATGCTCCACGTGGACGAACCCCATGGCGAGAAGCACGAGGTCGGCGGCAATCTCGAACTCGGACCCCGGGATCTCCCGAAAGGTGGATCGCCCGTTTTCGTCCGGGTCCGACCATTCGATTTTGACGCATCTAAGCGTCTTGACGCCGTCTTCGTCCCCGAGGAACTCCTTCGTCGAGACGCTCCAAAGGCGCGTGCACCCCTCCTCCTGGGAGGAGGACGTCCGCATGATGATCGGCCAGGTCGGCCAGGGGTTGTGTACGAAGCGCTCCTCGGGGGGCTTGGGCAAAAGCTCGAGTTGGTGAATCTCCGCGGCCCCCTGCCTGCGGCTGGTGCCGACGCAGTCCGACCCGGTGTCTCCGCCTCCGATCACCACGACGCGCTTCCCCTTGGCCGTGATCCTCCCGTCTTCCGGCACGTCCTCGCCGCCGATCACCATGTTCTGCTGCGTCAGGAAGTCCATCGCGAAGTGGACACCGGGCAGATCGCGGCCCGGGGCGGGAAGATCCCGGGGGACCGTGGCCCCGGTGGCGATCACGATCGCGTCGAGGGTGTTCTGCAGATACCGGACGGTGATGTCCGTCCCCACGTTCACGCCCGTCTCGAAGATCACCTCCTCCGCGCGCATCTGCTCGAGGCGCCTGTCGATCACCCATTTCTCCAGCTTGAAGTCCGGGATGCCGTAGCGAAGCAGCCCCCCGGCGCGGCCAGCCTTTTCGAAGACGACGACCTCGTGCCCCTTGCGCGCGAGCTGCTGCGCGGCGGCGAGCCCCGCGGGACCCGAGCCCACGACCCCGACCCGGCGGCCGGTTTTCCGCGGAGCCGGTTCCGGCCGGATCCACCCCTCTTCCCACCCTCTCTCGACGATCTGCAGCTCGATGTGCCGGATGGTGACCGGCGGCAGATTGATCGCGAGCGTGCAGGCGGGTTCGCACGGGGCCGGGCAGACCCTCCCGGTGATCTCGGGAAGGTTGCACGTGGAATGCAGCAGGGAGAGAGCCTTGCGCCACTGTTTCCGGTAAACCATGTCGTTCCATTCGGGGATCCGGTTCTTGACCGGGCAGCCGAATGCGTGGCAGTACGGGATGCCGCAGTCCATGCACCGCGCCGCCTGGATCTCCAGGCGGTCCCTCGGGAGAAACGTCTCCACCTCCCGGAAGTCGCGAATCCGCTCCTCCACCTGCCGGTACGGCGGGCTCTCCTGGGGGTACTCCAGGAACCCCGTCGGCTTAACCACGGTAGACCTCCTCCGATGCCGAGACGGTCTCGTCGTCCCGGAACTCCTCGAGGTGCATCCGCTCGAGCACTCTCCGGTAATCCATCGGCATGACCTTCACGAAGAGGGGCAGGCGCGACCCCCAGTTTTCCAGGATAGTCCCGGCCCGCGAACTTCCGGTGAACCGGAAGTGGTTTTCGATCATGGTGCGCAACTCCCTCTCGTCCTTCGGGCCCCAGACGGTTTCCACGTTCACCATGTCGAGGTTGCAGCGCGTGTCGAACAGCTCCGTCTCGTCGTACACGTAGGCGACTCCCCCGCTCATCCCCGCGGCGAAGTTGTTCCCGGTAAGGCCTAAGACGACCACGACGCCTCCCGTCATGTATTCGCAGCCGTGGTCGCCCAAACCCTCCACGACCGCCTTCGCGCCGCTGTTGCGCACGGCGAAGCGCTCCCCGGCGGTGCCGTAAAGGTACAGCTCGCCCCCGGTGGCCCCGTACATCACCACGTTTCCCGCGATCACGTTCTTGTGGGGAAGAAATCCCGCGTCCGGAGGCGGGACGATGGTGATCCTTCCGCCAGCCATCCCCTTCGCGAGGTAGTCGTTGGCGTCGCCTGTGACCCGGATCGAGACCCCGGGAGCCAGGAACGCGCCGAGACTCTGCCCCGCGGAGCCGGCAAACGAGATCCGGATCGTGTCGTCGGGCAGTCCCCGGGAGCCGAAACGGCGGGTGATCTCGCCGCTCAGCATGGCGCCCACCGTCCGGTGGACGTTGCGGATCGGCATCTCGATGTCGACGGTCTCCCCTTTCTCCAGGGCGGGCATGGCGCGTACGATCAGCTCGTTGTCCAGCGACTTCTCGATTTCGTGCTCCTGGCTCCGGACACGGTGTCTTTCCGCATCGCTTCCGTTGCCGGCGGGGAGGAGAACGGCGCTGAAGTCGAGCCCCCGGGCCTTCCAGTGATCGACCGCCGGCTGGACCTCGAGCATGTCTACCCGGCCGACCATCTCGTCCACCGTGCTAAACCCGAGCTCCGCCATGTACTCCCGCAGTTGCTGCGCGAGGAACCGGAAGAAGTGCACCACGTTTTCGGCCTTCCCGGTGAAGCGGGAACGAAGCACCGGGTCCTGCGTGGCGACCCCCACGGGGCACGTGTTCAGGTGGCACTTTCGCATCAGCACGCACCCGAGGGTGACGAGCACCGTGGTTCCGAACCCGAACTCCTCCGCTCCCATCAGGGCCGCGATGGCCAGGTCGCGGCCGGTTTTCAACTGCCCGTCGGTCTGCACGCGGATCCGATCGCGCAGCCGGTTGAAGACGAGGGCCTGCTGCGTATCCGCCAGTCCGAGCTCCCAGGGCAGTCCCGCGTGCTTGATGGAGGAGAGCGGGGACGCGCCCGTCCCCCCGTCGCCTCCGGAGATCAGGACCAGGTCCGCCTTCGCCTTGGCGACTCCGGCCGCCACCGTTCCCACCCCGACCTCGGAGACGAGCTTGACGGAGACGTTCGCCTGCGGGTTCGTGCATTTCAGGTCGTAGATCAGCTGCGCGAGATCCTCGATCGAGTAGATGTCGTGGTGCGGCGGGGGAGAGATCAGGGTGACCCCCGGCATGGTGTGGCGCACCCTGGCGATCTCCTTGCTCACCTTGTGGCCGGGCAGCTGGCCTCCCTCCCCGGGTTTTGCCCCCTGCGCCATCTTGATCTGGAGCTCGTCGGCGTTAATCAGGTACTCCGTGGTGACCCCGAACCTCCCCGACGCCACCTGCTTGATCCGTGAGCGCAGGCTGTCGCCGTTGGGGAGGGGCAGGTAGCGGGCAGGATCCTCCCCGCCCTCCCCGCAGTTGCTACGGCCGCCGAGGCGGTTCATCGCCAGCGCGATCGTCTCGTGGACTTCCGTGCTGATCGACCCGTAGGACATCGCCGCGGTGACGAACCGTCGGGTGATTTCCTCCACCGGCTCGACCTCTTCGATCGGCACGGGGTTTCCTTTCCGGAACCGGAAGAGGCTTCTAAGCGTCGCGCGTTCCTTCGACTGGTCGTCGATCAGACGCGTGTACTCCCGGAAGACCTTGTAGTCCCCGGTGCGCGTGGCGAGCTGCAGCTTGAAGATCGCTTCCGGGTTCCACAGGTGTTTCTCCCCGCCTACTCTCACCTGGTACAGCCCGCCCGCGTCGAGCAGCCGGTCTGACCCCCCGTTCCCCTCAAAGGCGCGGGCGTGCCTCGCGCGTGTCTCGGCGGCGATCTCCGAAAGACCGATGCCGCCGATCCGGGAGGCCGTGCCGGTGAAATACTTCTCCACCAGCGCCTCCCCGAGACCGACGGCCTCGAAGATCTGTGCGCCCATGTAGCTCTTCATGGTGGAAATCCCCATTTTGCTGAGCGTCTTGAGCAGCCCCTTCTTGATCGCCGTGATGTAGTGGTCGATGGCCTCTCCCGGGAGGTGCGGCGTCTCCAGAAGCCCGGTCTCCGCCAGGTCGCGCACCGTGGAAAAGGCGGTGTAGGGACAGATCGCGTTGGCGCCGTACCCGACAAGAAGCGCGTAGTGCATGACTTCCCGGACTTCTCCGGTTTCGATGATGATTCCGGCCAGGGTGCGCAGCCCCCGGCGGATCAGGTGGTGGTGCAGGCCCGAGGTGGCGAGAAGGGACGGAATCGGGGCCCGGTCCCTGTCCATTCTCCTGTCGGAGAGGATGAGAAGCGTCGCCCCTTCCCGGATATGCTTCTCTGCACGCTCGAAGACGAAGGATAGAGCGGACTCGAGGGCTTTCCCGTCGCCGTCCGCCGGGAAAAGGATGTCGATCTCCTTCGAGACCACGTCCGGGTGGGTGGCGTTTCGCAGCATGGCCATGTCTTCCGGCGTGAGGATCGGGTGGGGGATCCGGAGCATGCGGCAATGCTCCGGCGTCTCGTCCAGCAGGTTTTTCTCCCGTCCGATGAAGCTCCGAAGCGACATCACCAGCTCCTCCCGGAGAGGGTCGATCGGGGGGTTGGTGACTTGCGCGAACAGCTGCTTGAAATAGGAGAAGAGCAGCTGCGGGCGGTTGGACAGGACCGCCAGGGCGGAGTCGTCCCCCATGGAGCCGACCGCCTCCTGGCCCTGCGAGGCCATCGGTGCGATCACCATCTTCAGGTCTTCCTCGGTGTATCCGAAGGCGATCTGCTTCTCTATCAGGACCTCCGGGTCCTTCAGGGGAATTTCCGGCGGTTTGAACAGCCCCCGCATCTCGACCCGGTTGTCCTTCACCCAGTGGCGGTACGGGCGTTGACGCGAAACGCGGGACTTGCACTCGTTGTCGGGGACGATCCGCTTCTGTTCCAGGTCCACGAGAAACGTCTTCCCCGGCTGCAGGCGGCCTTTCTGCACGATCCGTTTGGCGGGAAAGTCCATCACGCCGGTCTCCGAGGCCATGACGATCATGCCGTCGCTTGTGACCGTATACCGGGCGGGCCGCAGACCGTTGCGGTCCAGGGTGGCCCCGATGTACCGCCCGTCGCAGAACACGAGCGCCGCCGGGCCGTCCCACGGTTCCATGACGGCGGAATGGTACTCGTAGAACGCCCGCTTGTCCTCGCTCATGTGGAACTTCGGGCCGAACGCCTCGGGGACCATCATCATCATGGCGTGGGGCAGCGATCGACCGCCCATCAACAGAAGCTCCAGCGCGTTGTCGAAGATCGCGGAGTCGCTCCCGTCCTCGATGATCACGGGCTTGATCTTTTCGATGTCGGCGCCGAACAGCCTCGACTCGATGACCGCCTCCCTTGCGCGCATCCGGTTGATGTTTCCCCGCAGGGTGTTGATCTCCCCGTTATGCGCCAGGAAACGGAACGGGTGCGCCAGGTGCCATGTGGGAAGCGTGTTCGTGCTGAACCTCTGGTGAACCACCGCGAAGGCGCTGGTAAAGGACGGGTCGCGCAGGTCCGGGAAGAACGTGGTGAGCTGGGAGCCGTTGAGCAGCCCCTTGTACACGATGGTGCGCGACGAAAGGCTCGGGATGTAGAACTGGCTGGCGTCGCAGTCGGTGAAGCTTAGCACCTCCTTCTCCGCCAGGCGCCGGATGACGTAGAGCTTCCGTTCGAAGGCGTCCCCTTCGAAGGATCCGCCCGAAAGGAAGCACTGGCGTATCGCGGGCTGCGTCGTCCGGGCGAGTTCTCCCAGTGTGCCGGAATTCACGGGGACGTCTCTCCACCCGAGGACCGGGCATCCCTCTTCCCGGGCGTTTCGTTCGAGGGCTTTTACGCAGCGGTCCGCAAGGACCGGGTCCGTCGGCAGGAAGACCAGCCCCGCCGCGTACTGCCCCTGGGGCGGAAGGGGGAAAGGGAGGTCACGGCATCCGAATCGGAAAAAGGCGTCCGGGGTCTGCAGCAGAAGACCTGCTCCGTCCCCCGTCGTCTTGTCGCCGCCGATCGCCCCGCGGTGCTCGAGGTTCACGAGGACCTGCACGGCATGTTCCACGATCGAGTGGTCCGGCAAGGCGGTTAGACGAGCGACGAACCCGACGCCGCAACTGTCGTGCTCGTTGGCCGGATGGTACAATCCGGTCGGTGCCGCGACTCCGGCTGCGTTCGTTCGAGGAAAACCTGGTTGAGTCGGCATAAGTCGATGCCTCATTGTCGAGAATCAATCCTGATATTATGCCACGGTTTCGCCTGTCCCGGGATTGACCGTGAAATAATTGATATTATGCGTTTTCGAGGAAAATTTCCACCACGAGGATAGGTGCCGATGCGTTGTGACTGGACCGGCGAGGACCCGTTGATGATTTCGTACCACGATGAGGAATGGGGCGTGCCGCTGCACGACGACCGGAAACTGTTCGAGTTTCTCGTCCTGGAGGGCGCCCAGGCGGGCCTTTCCTGGCGCACGGTCCTCCGCAAAAGAGAGAATTACCGGAGAGCGTTTCACGGGTTCGATCCGGAGCGGGTGGCGCGCTACGGCAGGAAAGAGGTAACCCGCCTCCTTTCGGACCCGGGAATCATCCGCAACCGCGCAAAGGTCGAATCCGCCATTTCGAATGCGCGGCACTTTCTTGACGTTCAAGCGGAATTTGGCTCATTCGATGCGTATCTCTGGAGGTTTCCGGGGGGAAAAACGATCGTGAACCGGTTCCGGACGCTGTCCGAGCTGCCTTCCACGTCCCGGGAGTCCGACGCGATGAGCCGGGACCTGGTAAAGCGGGGATTCCGGTTCGTGGGGCCCACGATCTGCTACGCCTTCATGCAGGCGGTCGGGATGGTGAACGATCATCTGGCACACTGCTTCCGCCACGCGGTCGTGGAGAAAGAGGGCAGGCGAAGGGGAAGAAAAAGATCCGGGAGGCGCGATTCGTAGCAAAGGTTCGCCCGCGCGTACACGGTAAGCACTGCAAAGTTACGGGAGGCCGCAACAACAAGGTCTTTCCGTTGAGTCCCCGCCGTTTTTTCCTTCCCGGCATACCGTATTGAACGCAATTGTTTTGTGTTTTGGCCGGCATGCGGGGGAAGGCTCGCATCAGGGGAATTCGTAAACAACGGGGGAGGAAGTCACCTCCCACGTTCCTTTTTCCCTGTTCTTCCCCCCCGAAAAGGCCAGGTAGCTGTACTTTCCGTAATGGGGGATCTTGCGGGCCGAACGCTTTGCTGCATCGGGAGAGAAGGGGAAAAAGAGCGCGGCGACCCGTTCTCCGTCCGTCGGGTGGGGCAGGACGACGAAAAGGGAATCTTCGCGAGAATGAAATGTTTCCCCTCCAAGCGTGAATTCCCCCCGGGACACGGAGAGTTCCCCGGGGAGCTTCGGTAGGTACCCGTTCCCATCCGGGAGTCCCAGGAAGAGCACGTCGTGACCCGCAAGCAGCGAAGGAGGGGTGTCTTCTTCCCGATGAATCACGAAAGTTTCCTTTCCCATGGCGGCCAGGAGGAGTTTCGATGCCTCGAGAATGTCGGCCGGGAGTCCGCGGGCGGCCACGACCAGGAGGTCCGTCGATCCCCGGATGCCGTTTACGGTCGGGGGGATCTCGGCAGGGCCGAGACGGCGGAAAAGGTCCACCTCGGGGTCGACGACGAGTCTTCGGGGTCTTGCATCCGCGGAAAGCGAGAAAGAGGTGGTGCCGTCTGCAACCTTTAGCACGGTATCTATATTACCCTCTTCGGTCACCAGCCGCAGGGGTACGCGGAGATCGAAATAAGGTTCTTGCTGTACGATCCGCCCCGTGACCTGCAAGCTCCCCCCCACTTTCTCTGTCTTGACTCCATCAAGCGCGAGGACCGGTGCTCCGGGGCGGTCGACCCACTGTTGAAAGAAGGGTGCGAAATCGGTTCCGGTCTCTCCCCCGATCGCCTGGCCGAAATCGTCCCACGACGCCTCCCGGAACATCTTTTCCCGGACCACGTCCCGCATTCCCTTCCAGAACGCCTCTTCCCCGGCCAAACGCCTGGCCATGTGGAACACCATCGCTCCCTTCCCGTATCCCACTGCGCGGGAGGCAGGGCTGTCGCGGCCGGTGAACGCACGGAGCGGGAAATCCTCGCCGGGAGTTACGAGGGTGGCGTAATCCCGCAACATCTTTCGCCGGTACTCCCGGCCCTCTTCCGCCGATGCCCTCTCCTTATAGAGGTAATCGGCGACATACGTTGTGAGCCCTTCGGACCAGTTCCCTCTTTGGTAATCGACACGCACACCGTTTCCCCACCAGGAGTGGGCCACCTCGTGCCCCAGGCTGGTCTCGACGATGAACGGGAGTCGGACGACCGTGCTTCCGAGCAGCGTGTAAGAGGGGAAGCCGTATCCCGTGGGGAAAAAGTTCTCCACTACGGCGAACTTCTCGAACGGGTAGGGCCCGAGGAGTTCCCGGTACAGGGCGAGATACCGGGCAGCCGCCGCGAGATACGTTTCCGAGAGCGCGTCCGCCCCGGGGTAGAAGTAGGTGTAGAGCTTCGTTTCTCCGGCAGTCCCCTCCCGCACCCGGTACGGTCCCGCCGAAAGGGACAGGCCCTCAAGTGGCTCCCGGGTCTCCCATGTCGACCGTGTCCGTCCGCCTGACGTCTCCCTTCTCACGAGCCTTCCCGCCGTGACCGCCTCGTATCCCGCCGGCCCCTCGACCCGTATCCGGAACCTCGGCCTGCTCCCGGGAATCTCCGGGTACCACCCGGCCGAGTCGCTCAAGAACGTCCCCTTCTCCCGGATCGTTGCCCGGACCCCGTAGCTTGGGTCCTCGGTGTTCACGGGGTCATCGGGGACGTGGTCCCGGAACGAAGAACGGTACGAAACGGTCAGGGAAAGTTCGCTTCCCTCGGGGAGGTCGGGAGGCAGTGCGACGCGCAAGGTCCCTCCTTTGAGCGTGAAGGCAAGGTCCCTCCCCCGCGTGGCGACCTTTTCCACCGTGGCGTTTTCGGAAAGGGCGAACGCAAGGGAGGATTGTCCACCGGTGTGCACTGTCAGGGTATCCTCAGCCGCCAGGGAGTTGCTTTCCGGATCGAGGCGCACAGCCAGATCGTGGCGGGTAACAACGGGACGGCCCGTGACGCATCCCGCAAGGTAGACGAAGAACGCCGCGAGCACGACAGCGCATGTCCGGGTAATTAGGGAGGGGCTAGTGTACCGTCTCGTAAATAGCTTGACGCACCGAGAGCGTCGATGCGCCGCGCCAGCAAGGCGCGCGACTGAGGCATACCGTTGAGTATGGTGAAGAAGCGCAACGAAGCTGGAGTGGATGCAGCGGCGCTCGAATGCCAAGGTCTTTGCGAGACGGTGCACTAAGCATCCCGGATTGCGGGATGCAGGAGGTTCTCGCGCAGAACCGCTTCGGGAACGAGGCGAAGGTTCCGGACAATCCCGAGCCATGACAGGAAGACGAGGGTGTAGTAGGAGAGGTCGATCTCCCACCAGAAAAACCCCTGGCGTGCGGATACGGCATAGTGGTGGTGGTTGTTGTGCCACCCCTCCCCCAGGGTGATCAAAGCCAGAACGGCGTTGTTTCGACTCTCGTCGCCGGTGTCGTAGCGCTTCGCCCCGATCATGTGGTCCAGCGAGTTGATGGTGGCGGTCGCATGGAACAGGATGACGGTCGAGACGAAAAATCCCCAGATCAGCAACTGGGGCCCGTTGGTCCCAAGCTCCGGGGCGAAAAAAGCAAGTGCGGATCCGGCGGCATAGATCGACGCGGCGAAAAGAACGGGGACGAGGATGTCGAACCGGTCGAGAAATCGCAATTCCGGGTACCGGGCGAAATCTCCCACCAGGGAAAGGTTTGTCGGGAAGTTCCTCGTGGAGGTGATCCACCCAATGTGGCTCCACAAGAAGCCGCTCTGTACCGGGGAATGGATGTCCAGTTCCTTGTCCGAGTGTAGATGATGAGTTCGGTGATGTCCCGCCCACCAGAGAGGGCCACGCTGCACGGCCGTGTTTCCCAGCACCGCGAACAGGAACTGCCAGGGGCGGGAGGTCGAAAAGGCGTTGTGGGAGAAGAACCGGTGGTAGAAAGCCGTGACGGCGAACATCCGGACGAGATAGAGGGCCACGGCCACGATAACGGCCGTAACGCTCCAGCCGACCCAGAGCACTCCTGCGCACATCGCATGCAGGAAAAGGAAGGGGGAAACACGCCACCAGTCGACCTTTTTTTCCTCGCACCTCCGGAGTTCCTCCATCCCGGCGTACGAATCGAACCAGCGCAGGAGGGACATCAGGACATGGGAGATCGTCCCGGTCTTTGGCGTGCCGCTTCTCATAGTCGAATTACCTTATTATATATCTTTGAACGGGTGACCCCAACGTTACTGAAACGCGCGATTTCCTTCCGGCACCTAACAGGTCATGCGAACAGAAAAGGAAACGAAACCGATGCATGTGGGAAGAACGACATCATTTCTTTTTGGGGCGATTCTGGTATCGGTTCTTGTCCTGATACCGCCTCTTGCCCATGATGAGGGAGACGTTGTGGCAGCGCCTCCGTGCAGGCCGACCCGCTCCGACGCAGAGGGACCGTTCTACGTCCCGGGGGCGCCGATTCGAACATCTACGGGCAGCGGCCTGGTCATCCGGGGACGCCTCCTCGGGGCCCCTGATTGCCGGCCTCTTCCCGGGGGAGGGATCGAGTGGTGGCAGACGGACCGGCGGGGCGATTACGATGACGCCCACCGGGGGAGACAGAACGTGGCCCCGGACGGATCCTATCGGTTCGTAACCGATTTCCCCGGCGTCTACCCGGGGCGTCCCTCGCACATACATTTCAAGGCCAAAGCCCCCGGGTACCAAAGCCTCACCACTCAGCTCTATCTCAGGAGCGGGGAGACGGAGGTCGGATTCGACGTCATTCTTATCCCGGCAGGACACGGTTCATCGGAGGAGGAACCGGGGCGGTGATTCCTTCGAGGATGAGGGCGATCGCGTGAAGGTGCTCGTCTCCGGTTCCCGCGGGCTCATCGGCTCGGCCCTCGTTCGCGATCTCGCAGGCGAAGGGCATATCGTCACCCGGCTCGTGCGCCCCTCCTCCAGGACGGGGGGAGACGCGGTTCTTTGGGACCCCGAAAAGGGAACCGTGGATTGTAACGGGCTTACGGGACATGGCGCGGTCGTCCACCTGGCAGGAGAGAACATCGCGGGCTCTTCCTGGACCCCGGAGACAAAATCAAGGATCCGGGACAGCCGGGTCAGGGGAACGGGGCTTCTGTGCGAATCCCTCTCCCGTCTTACGCGTCCCCCGGGAACATTGGTGTGCGCGTCGGCCGTCGGGTACTACGGAGACCGGGGCAGCGAGATCCTCCGGGAGGACAGCCCCCCGGGGAAAGGATTTCTGGCGGAGGTGTGCCGGGGATGGGAGGAGGCCACCGGGGAGGCAGCCCGGAAAGGGATCCGGGTGGTCAACCTGCGCATCGGGATGGTCCTGTCTGCTGACGGGGGTGCGTTGGCGAAGATGCTCCCGGCCTTCCGGATGGGTGCTGGGGGCCGGATCGGGAGCGGAGAGCAGTACGTGAGCTGGATCTCCCTTCCCGACCTCGTTGGGGTGATCCGCCACGCGCTCGCGACGGATTCCCTGGAGGGGCCGGTGAACACGGCGGCGCCTCACCCGGTGACGAACCGGGAGTTCACGAAATTGCTGGGGCGCGTCCTTGGGCGCCCGACCGTCGCCTTCCTGCCTGCTTTTGCCGCGAGGCTTCTCTTCGGGGAGATGGCGGACGAACTGCTTTTGGCCGGCGCACGCGCAGAGCCCGCGAAGCTTCTCGCCTCGGGGTACAGGTTCCGTCTCCCGGACCTGGAAGGGGCGTTGCGTTCCCTGCTGGGAAAGTAAGGGGCAGGCTGCGGACACGCGAATCCCGGTCCGTCATCGTGCGCCGGTCAGGAGATATCCTCCCGGATCACGACGGTCGGCTCCCGCGCGCCGAGAAGATATCGCACCACGTCGACCGTGTCGATTGCCAGGGACAGTCCACAGCAGAAAATCACGGCGACAACCCAACGGTAGAAGAATGGCTCGCCGGAAATCAGGTTGAGCCGTAAGACAAGCCACGCCAGCATGGCGATCCAGTGAAAGTGACCAAGTCCCAAAAGACGCACGAACCCGAGGCGGGTGAAGATGATGTTCTGCTGAAAGACGCCAAGCAAGAGCCCGCCCAGCACGACCCTGGCTTCCATGCGAGGCAGGAAGAAGACGGCTCCCATGTTTGTCATGAACAGAACCGTCACCCAGATCCGCCAGGGAAGCGGCATGTTCCGGATGTGCTTCATGAACAGGCGCATCGTCTTCTCGCTCCCCTCCCTGGCGCGAGGGCCCGTCAGATCGTCTTGGCCCAGGCCAGGCGCTTCTCCAGCCACCGGGAGAGGGTGGTAAATGCATAGCAGAAGATGAAGTAGACGACGGCGATGAACAGGAAGATCTCGGCAGGATAGATGAGGCTACGGTTGTTGATCTGCGTCGCCACCATGGTAAGCTCCGAGACGCCGACGATGAAGGCGAGCGATGTGTCCTTGATGAGCGACACGAACTGGTTGACCAACGACGGGATCATGTTTCGCAGTGCCTGCGGCAGGATGATGTGGAGCATGGTGTGCCGGTGGGTGAGACCCGTGGAGATCGCCGCCTCCGTCTGCCCCTTCGGGATCCCCTCGATCCCCGCCTTGACGATCTGCGACATGTAGGCGGAGGTGAAAAACGTGAGCGCCAGGATCACGGTCTGGCTCTCCGGCATCGGCCGCCCCATCAGGCCCGGGTAGAGAAAGTACATCCAGAAGATGACCATGATCAGCGGCATCCCCCGCACGAACTGGATCACCGACTCCGAGGCGTACCGGATCAGCCGGTTGCGGGAGATGGCGAGAAGCCCAAGGATCAGCCCTCCGAAGAAAGAGAGGATACAGGAGACGAACGCAAGGTAGAAGGTGAGCCCCACCCCTCCCAGCGGACCGTGCGGGTAGCGCCCGATGAAGAAGTACGTCAGGTTGTCCCAGATGACCTGGAAATCGAGCCCCATCTCATCTCGCCTTCAACGGAGAAAGTATCGTCTTGCTGTACCAGGTGACCGCGACCGTGATGACAATCGACATCGCAAGATACACGATTGTGGCCGCCGTGAACGCCTCGAACCCCTTGAAGGTGTAACTTTCCACCTGTCTTGCCTGGTAGGTGAGCTCCGCCACCCCGATTGTCATGGCGAGGGAGGAGTTTTTCACCAGGTTCAGGAACTGGTTGATCAGGGGCGGGATGGTGATCCGGACCGCCTGCGGCAGGATGATGAACTGCATCGACCGGAGATACGAGAAACCGGAGCTTCGGGAGGCCTCCATCTGCTCCTTCGGGATGGAGAGGACGCCCGAACGGATGTCCTCGGCGATGAACGCCGAGGTGTAGATGGTCAGTGCGATGACGGCGGAGGCGAACTCGAAGTTGGTGGAGACCAGCCAGTCGTTGACCGCCGTCGGGAGGATCTTGTACGACCCGAAGTACCAGAAGAAGATCTGGACCAGGAGCGGGGTGTTGCGGAAGAACTCAAGGTAGCCGTGCGCGAACCATCGGACGGGCCGCACCTTGCTCATCCGCATGACCGCGATGGTCAGCCCCAGGAGGAAAGCGAGGGCGATCGACACCACCGAGAGCTGGATCGTGACCTTGACGCCGGATACCAGCCAATCGTAATACTGTCCCGATAGAACGACCGCCCAGTCGAACTTGTATTTCAGCACACGCGATCAGACAGGACCGTTATTTGTCCGCCGTGATCGTAAAAGTTCGGTACAGTGGCGTATCCGTGTTCGGACCGAACCACCGATCGAAGATCCTCTTCGCCTCCCCGGTTTTCTCCATCTCGACGATCGTCTTGTTGACGAAGTCCAGGAAGTTCTTGTTCCCCTTGCGGATCCCGAGCCCGTAAGGCTCGTCGGAGATCCGGATGTCCGGGATCTCGTACTGTCCCTTCGGGAGCTTGGAGAGAAGTCCGGCCAGGATCGACTCGTCGGTGGTCACCGCCGCGACCTTCCCCTGCGTGAGCGCCAGGACGGCCTGGGGATAGTCGTCGAACGACAGGATCGTCGCGGTCGGGACCGCCTTCGCTGCATTCTTTTCGGAGGTGGATCCCTTCGCCGTGCCTATCTTCTTCCCTCCCAGGTCTTTGAGGCTCTTGAGCGTCCCCTTCTTGGTGAGGAACTTCTGACCGGTGAAGAAGTAGGTATGGCTGAAGTCGATCACCTTGGCCCGCTCGGGGTTCTTCGTCATCGTCGCGGCGATGATGTCGATGTTCCCCTCCTGGAGCTGGGGCATCCGGGTTGCCGACGTCACCGACTTGAGCTCGACCTTCACACCGAGCTTGGACGCGATCGCATTGACGAAGTCGATGTCGTACCCGACGATCGTGCGGGTCTTCTGGTCTATGAACCCGAAGGGCGGGAGCGAATCCTTGATCCCCGCCACCAGGACCCCCTTCGCCTTGATGTCGGCCAGCTTGTCGCCGGCCAGGGACGCCCCGGCAACGAAGGTTCCCACCAGTAGGACCGACAGTACGATAAGCAACATTCTTCTCATTGTCTTTCTCCTTCCCTCGTCAAGATTTAGTGCATCGGCGACAGCACCTGCTTCAGGAACTGCCGTAACCGTTCGTGCTTGGGGTTCATGAAGAACTCGGCGGGCTCGGCCTTCTCGAGGATGGCGCCGAAGTCGATGAAGCAGACCCGGTGCGACACCTCGCGTGCGAACCCCATCTCGTGGGTCACCACCACCATCGTCATGCCGGATTCCGCCAGGTCCTTCATGACCATGAGTACCTCGCCGATCATCTCGGGGTCGAGCGCCGAGGTAGGCTCGTCGAAGAGCATGATCTTCGGCTTCATCGCCAGAGCCCGCGCGATCGCCACCCGCTGCTGCTGGCCCCCCGAGAGCTGGGACGGGTGGACGTCCTTCTTCTCCGCCAGGTCGACCCGTTCGAGCAGCGCGATCGCCTGCTCCTCCGCTTCCTTTTTCGGGGTCCCGCGGATCTTGATGGGGGCCAGGGTGATGTTCTTCAGCGCGGTAAGGTGAGGATAGAGGTTGAACTGCTGGAAAACGAACCCGACCTCCGCCCGGAGCTTGTTGATGTTCACCTTCGGGTCGGACAAATCCATCCCGTCGACGATGAGCTTCCCCTCGTCGATCGGCTCCAGCTGGTTGATCGTCCGGATGAGGGTCGACTTTCCCGAGCCGGAAGGGCCGCAGACGACCACGACCTCTCCCTTTTTCACGTGCACGTTGACGTCGTTCAGCACGTGAAGCTTCCCGAAATACTTGTGGACCCCTTCGAACCGGATCATACGCATCCCCCGGTGGTCGGTTAGAGGACCGGATTTCCTGCTGTACGGGTTAGACGTAGTATATAGCATATTTGGTTCATTGCAGAATTCCTTAAAATTCCTAAAGTCGTACCCCCGGGCGGTCCACCCTTTCCCGCCCCCGTGTGGAGCGGGCGGGGGGTTCGCGATAAACTGAACACGTATGCAGATGATCGAGATCGACGGCAGCCACGGGGAAGGCGGGGGGCAGATCCTGAGAACGGCCCTTTCTCTTTCCTGTCTTTCCGGCAAGTCTTTCCGGATGGTCAACATTCGCAAGGGGCGGAAGCGACCGGGACTTGCGCCCCAGCACCTCGTCTGCGTCCGGGCGGCGCGGGAGATCTCCGGCGCGCAGGTTTCGGGAGACCGGCAGGGGTCCGTCGAACTCGTCTTCTCGCCGGGGAAAGTGAAGGGGGGAGATTTTTCTTTCGACGTGCGAACGGCGGGCTCCACCCTTCTCGTGCTGCAGTCGATCGTACCGTCCCTCCTGTTCACCGGGGGGAAGAGCACCGTCACGGTCCGGGGCGGGACGCACGTGCCGTTCAGCCCCCCCTTCCACTACGCGGCCTCCGTGCTCGTCCCGGCGCTTGGCAGACTCGGGGCGGAGCTTTCCCTTTCCATCGGGTCGTACGGGTTCTACCCCAAGGGGGGAGGAGAAATCCGCTCGGAGATCTTCCCTTCGGAAGGGATCCGGCCGCTTCGTCTCCCGGAGAGGGGGAAGATCCACGTCGTTAAGGGATGGTCCGCCGCGGGGAACCTGCCGCTGTCGATCGCACGGCGCCAGCGCGACGCGGCGATGGAGGCGCTTCGATCCCGGCTCCGGGCCGCGGACTTCCCCGTCGATATCGAGGTTCTCCCCGTACAGACGCCGGGGCAGGGGACGTTCCTGTTCCTCCTGGTCGAGGCGGAGAGCGGCGTTGCCGGATTTTCCTCCCTCGGGCAGCGGGGGAAGCGGGCGGAAGCGGTCGGGGAGGAGGCCGCCGCTGCGCTTGCGGCGTACTGCGAAACGGGGGCGGCCCTCGATCCCCATCTCCCGGACCAGCTTGCGCTCTATCTCGCCATGTGCGGGGAGGGTTCCGTCTTCACAACCTCACGGGTGACGGAGCACCTCGTGACCAATCTCTGGACGATCGGGTTGTTCCGGGAGTTTCGCTTCTCCGTGGAGGGGGAGGTGGGAAAGCCGGGAACGGTCCGGATCGGCCCGGACGATTCCGCCGCCTAGCCAAACGAAAAAAGCGGCTCTGAGATCGATTCTCCCCTGCAGATCGGGCACCTGCCCGGCTTCTTCGGCCTCTCCCGTTTACGGAACACGAAACCGCACTGCCGGCACTCCGCAGGAGTGACCGCCAGGCGTCCCCCGAGTGCTCCGACGGTTTTTTGGATGTGGGGGAGGTGGGCGACCACCTCTTTTTCGGGGATGCCGACGTGGGCGGAGATCTGCCGCGCGGTGAGGGGGCGGTCCGAGAGGAGGGAGAGGATCTTCCTGCGCACCGTCTCCCTCCTGTCGGGAGGCTCGAAAGAGTTGTCCCGCGCGGTCATAAACCTGCGCTCCTTTTTTGCTTCCTCCGGTTTTCCGGGGAGCGCCTGGATATCCACAGGGTTCGATCTGACTCCCGTGGTATTGTATCGTGTCAAGGAACCCGGTGGGAGTGTCCCCGAACATCACCCGGCCGCGAGAGGAGTACCCCGTGGAGATGTTTCTTCCCGAAGAGCTTGCGCGGTACATCGAGGATCACGTGGGTCCCGTGTCCCCCCTCCTCGAGGAACTCGAACGGGAGACGCGGGAGAAGACGGGGCACCCCGGGATGCTGACCGGCAAGGTCGAGGGGGCCTTCCTGAGAATGCTGGTTCGCGTCACGGGAGCGAGGAAGGTGGTCGAGATCGGGACATTCACCGGGTATGCCGCCCTCATGATGGCGGAGGGGCTCCCCGCGGACGGGGAGTTGGTGACGTGCGATATCTCGGAGGAGTACGCCTCCATCGCGCGGAGATACTTCGACAGGAGCCCGCACGGGAAAAAGATCCGACTCGTCCTGGCCCCCGCCGCCGGGACGCTGCGCGGGATCCCCGACGGATCCGTCGACTTCGTCTTTATCGACGCGGACAAGGAGTCCTATCTCGTGTACTACGAGGAGAGCGTCCGGATCCTCCGGAGCGGAGGGTTGATCGCCGCCGACAATGTGCTTTGGTACGGCCGGGTTCTCTCCCCGGAAGACGGCGATTCCCGGGCAATCGTGTCCTTCAATCGCAATGTGATGAGCGACGACCGGGTCGAGAAGGTGATGCTCCCGGTGCGCGACGGTGTGTATCTTATCCGGAAGCGGTAGGCGGCGGGTCCGGGGGTCCTTCCCCGGGGGAGGAATCCCGACGTACGGTTTTCCGCTCCAATGATATGAGGATCACGGGAGGTCCGTTCATGGGAAGGAAACAGGTCTTGCTGATCGTTGCGATCGTGGCGGCTCTTTTTGCCTGGCAGGCAATAGGGGTGGCGGCGGGCAGGGAGGAGATTCCCAGGATGACGAAGGAGGAGCTGAAGCCGCTCCTTGGAAGCCCGGAAGTCGTCGTCCTCGACGTCCGCTTTGGGGGGGGGAATGCCCCGACGAAGATCGCCGGGGCGGTGTACGAAAACCCCGAGAAGGTCGCTGACTGGTCCATCAAGTATCCGAAAGAGAACAGGGTCGTCCTCTACTGCTCCTGAATCAACGAGTCCACGAGCGTCCGTGTGGCGCTCCGTCTCAAGGCTCTCGGGTTCGGGAAGGTGTACGCCCTGAAGGGAGGATGGCGCGAGTGGGTCTCCGCCGGTTATCCGACGGAGAAAACGAGGTAATCTCAGGCTTTCGCAACAAACGGGAAGAATCGGGCCATGTGCGGGCGCTTCACCCTCTTCGACTCTGCCGCCTCCGTAGCCGAAGGGTTCGGCCTGGCGGAGGTGCCGTCCCTTTCGCAGCGCTATAACATCGCTCCGTCCCAGGAGGTTGCCGCGGTGCGGATTCCCGCGGAAGGACGGGCGCGGGAGTTTGCCCTTCTGCGCTGGGGGCTTATCCCCTCCTGGGCGAAAGATCCTTCCCTCGGGGACCGGATGATCAACGCCCGGTCGGAGACGGCCGCCGAAAAGCCCGCCTTCCGGTCGGCGATCCGGCGCAGGCGCTGCCTGGTTCCGGCGAGCGGGTTCTACGAGTGGAAGCGCACGAACGGCAGGAAACAGCCGTACTTCATCCGCATGCACGTCGGGAAGGTATTCGCCTTTGCGGGGCTTTGGGAATCGTGGAAGGAACCCGGCGGTGCCGCGGTCGAATCGTGTGCGCTGCTCACCACCTCGCCGAACGACCTCCTCCGGCCGATCCACGACCGGATGCCCGTGATCGTTTCCCCGCGGGATTACGATCTCTGGCTCTCCCCGGAGATCCAGGACCCCCGGGAGCTGGCGTTCCTCTTCCGCCCCTATCCCCTTGAAGAGATGGCCGTCTTCCCGGTCGGAACGGCGGTGAACAACCCGAAAACGGATGCCCCGGGCCTGATCGAACCCCTTGCCCGGTGACTTCCCTTCCGGGTGCAGGACCTCATGGCGTGGCTGGGGAAGGAAACCGCAGCCTGAAAACCGCAGACCGTGAACCCCCGGGGAGGGGTGTCTTCCTCCCCGGGGGTTACTGTTTTCCCCCGGGAAAGAGCAGGCGGGAGATATCGTGCCGCCGGGCGGCGAACCTCCGGTAGAAGACCCGGGAGAGACTCCTAGCAAAGGGGAGACGGATCAGGGCAGCGGCCCATCGAAAACGACGCAGCCGGAGCAGGATCTCCGGAACCGCCTGCTCCCCCGCGAGCACGCTCCCGTCCTGCAGGACCAGGTGCATCGCCGTAAGGCAGGCGCTTTTCTCGATGTGGGGAAAGCGGCGGGGAAGATCCTCAGAGTGGCAGGAGAGGTACTCGAAGGTTTCCGGAGCGGCCCGGGTCCGGATCCATTCGACCGCGTTCCGGCAGACGGAGCATTCGCCGTCGTAGATGAGAACGGCCTTTTTGGGATCCTTCCTTTCTCCCGGGAGTAACGGATGACCCCCTTTTTTCATCTCCAGCGGGAGGCGAAGAAGTCCTCCCCTTCCCACGCCAGGCTGTCCGCCCGCATCTCCGACAGTATGTCGAACTCCCCGTTGAACTCGAATACGACGTAGCACCGGTCGTCCTTGTCGATGAAGCGGATCCAGTAGCGGTCGTCTTCGAGGGTTCCGCCGTCCAGCGTCATGATCTCCGGGACGTCCATCATCCACCGGGCGAGAATTTCCCGCAGGCGGTACGTTACCCCGCGGACGACGATCGTAGCGTCCCCGGTCTCGACCTCGCCGTACTTTTTCTCCATCTTCTCCCGGCCGGATCCGTGGCTCATGGACTGATTATAACTCGTGTCGGCAGTGAGTGTCACAACGCGGGGACGTCCTCTTTTTCCGTCGAGCAGGGATCTGGATGGCGGTTCCGAACTCTTGCCGTTCAACCTCTTCCTATCCGTACCCCCTGGCACCGAAATGGTAATTGCTCCTGGAACCATCTCATGCAGGTTAATACGGGCAACCGGGATAGTGCCTTGTGAGGTCAGCATCCTTTTCCTTTTGAAAACCGATGCATTTCATCGGTTGCTGGCGTGATTTTCCCTCGAGGGAGTCCATCCTCTTACCCTCGAATCGACGGGTACACTCTTTGCAGTAATGATTATCAATCCGAAAATGGCGATGGTTTCGCGGACGGATTTCTTACGGGTAAAAAAGCGGGGAAGGAGGTAATTATTTCTATCCGTTCGTACTATTACATGATTCGGGAACCAATACTTTCTACTGGGGGTAAGGAGAAAATGGGTCACAGAAGTGATTTTCGTTATCACAAAATGGGAATATTCTCCCAAGGTCGAAATTGGATCATGATCGGAGCGCTTGCCCTGGGGATGCTTCTACTGGGGAGCGTGGAAGCAAGTGCGACAAACGGTAGATGGAATACGTTTAGTTCCACGTACACAAACTCGTCTTGGTCGCAATCATCAAATAATAGTAGATGTGATGTGTGCCATTCCAGTACCTCCTCTCGTGGGAGCAACGTGAACTCTTACGGCAGTAACGCTGGTTCCAATGCAAGCAGTATGAGGGCAATAGAGAATAACGACTCGGACGGGGACGGCTTCACCAACATCGTGGAGATCAACGCGGGGACGAACCCGGGGAACGCATCGAGCGTTCCTCCGACGCAGCCCGCTCCGCCTCCGGAGCCTCCCGCGCCGCCTCCGGTGGATCCCACTCCGCCTCCGGTGGAGCCCACTCCGCCTCCGGTGGAGCCCACTCCGCCTCCAGTGGAGCCCACTCCGCCTCCAGTGGAGCCCACTCCGCCTCCGGTGGAGCCCACTCCGCCTCCGGCGGATCCCACTCCGACTCCTCCCCCAACAACGCCCGTTACCGGGAATCTTCCCGTGTCGCCGGCAGACGGCGCAGAGGACGTATCCGTAACGACAGCGGTCATGATCACGCTCAACGGGTCTGATTTAAATGGGAGCGTCTCGGATCCTTCGGATATCGAGACAATAGTCAACGAAGACACATTCACGTTGAGGGTAAACTCGCCTGTTACTGAGGTTCAGTGGTATCGGGATAACGATGGTGACGATGACCACCATACCCAGTGCGTAACCAACGGTATCGTGAACGGAAGGATCGATTACAATGAATCCAATACGGAAGCGTGGTTTACCCCGGATTGCCGGCTGGCGAACAGCACGAGGTACACGGCGACGGTAATCCTCCCCCAGGAAGCGGATCCGCTTACCTGGTCTTTCACCACGATCGCCCGTACCCCCGACTCGGACGACGACGGAGTCGAGGACGGCGAGGACGACGAGCCTGAAGACGACAAGGAAGCGACTCCTCCCAAGTCCAAGGGGAAAGGGAAGTTCAAGTACCGTCTCCGAAGACATGCGAGGGCGTTTCTGCGTAAAGTCCGCGGGATCTCGGACACGCATTTCTCCATCAACCAGAAAAAGAAACCCTTCGGGTACGACTTCCGGGACGGTCTTGTGGATGCTGAAATCCACGACGTTGCCCCCGGGGAAACGGTCGATGTGGAACTTACGTTCCCGGAGGCCATCCCCGAGGGGAGCAAAGTGTACATGGCCGACGTGGACGGTTTCCAGGAAGTCCCGGCGGTCATCAGCGGTGACACTGTCACTCTGACCCTGTCCGATGCCGACGTGGGGAACGGAGATGTCCCCCCGATCGGCGTGGCGGTTCCGAACGCTACCGGAAGCGGGTCGATTGATATGTCCACCGGCGCGGCCGGCGGAGGCTGCTCCGTGGTCGGCGCCGGCGGAGGGTGGAAGGAGGCTGCCGGTTCGTACGGTCTCCTGGCCCTCGTATGGTTCGGGCTTGCCCTCCAGAGGAGGAAACCCGAAGCCGGGAACTGATTCCCGGACTTTGTAACGCAAGGCATAAGGATTGGGGAAAGGGGGCGGCCGTTTCGCGGCCGCCCCCTTTTTATTGTGACGATCCGACGACATGAATTGGCGCCGTCGGGAAGCTTTCCCGGGGTGCATCGGGGGAGACAGGGATTATAATGGGGGCGGAACCTGGCACTCATCGGTCCTGGCGGTGAAACCTCGTAACGCCTGGAGGTAGGTCATGCTGGTAGGCAGGAGGATGACGAGGGACCCGAAAACGGTCGGACCCGACGACCCCTTGACGCACGCCGCGGACATCATGCGGAAGCACCGGTTCAACCACCTTCCCGTAGTGGAGGGGGGGAAGCTCGTCGGGATCCTGTCGGACACCGACTTGAGGAACGTATCGCTTGGGAGCGACCGTCCCTCCGGCCCGGGGGACCCGAATCTCAAGGACCGGAAGGTGCGGGAGGTGATGAAGACCGAGGTCTGGTCCTTGACCCCCGAGGATGCCGTGGAAGACGCGCTCCTCATCATCCAGCGGAAGAAGTTCGGGGCTCTCCCCGTGCTCGACGGCGACCGGTTGGTGGGGATCATCACCAAGCTCGACATGATCAACGCCTTCATCGACGTCCTGGACATCGACGACGTGGGCCTGCGGGTCGAGGTGGTCCTGCCCCGGTCCCTCGGCCGGTTTGAGGAGCTTGTCGATGCCGTCCGGGAAGCCGGCGTGGCGCTTCGGAGCTGTCTCATCACCCCGGAGACGAAAGGGGCAGACCGGATGGTGGTTCTCCTTCGCCTCGACACGGTCAACGGCCCGATGGTCCGGGGGGCGCTTCGGGCGAAGAAGTTCGAGGTCAGGGAACCGGCGTCCGATACCCTTTAACCCGCATTTCTCACCAGGCTTCTGCTGCTGCGGCGGATACAGGCATGTCTACTGCGTTGCGCTCGGTCGGGCTCCTCGACGTAGTGTCAACTACGTCTCCGGGGCCCTCGGTCGCGCGCCTTGTATCCACGCCCGTCTCCACCGCCTCGCGACGAACCCTGGTGAGAAATGCGGGTTGGCGCGTCACTTCGCCCTGCGCCCCACGAGCCGTCGCAGCACGTAGGGCAGGATCCCGCCGTGGTTGTAGTACCGGACCTCCTCCGGAGTGTCGACCCGGGTTGTTGCGGGGAACGTCTTCTCCGCCCCGTTCAGGGAGGCCCGCACGGACAGGCGTTTCCCCGGTGAGATCCCGCCGGAGATCCCCTCGATCGAGTACGTTTCCTTCCCGGTGAGTCCCAGGGATTCCCGGTTTGCCCCTTTTTCGAACTGCAGGGGGAGGATTCCCATCCCGACGAGGTTGCTTCGGTGGATCCGCTCGAAGCTCTCGGCCAGCACCGCCCTTACGCCCAGGAGCTTCGGCCCCTTGGCCGCCCAATCCCGCGAGGAGCCGGAACCGTACTCCTTCCCCGCGATGACGAGGAGGGAGACGTTCTTTTCCGCGTACCGCATCGCCGCGTCGTAGATCGACATCGTCTCGCCGTCCGGCAGGTGCGCCGTCCATCCCCCTTCCGTGCCGGGGGCGAGCAGGTTGCGCAGGCGGATGTTTGCGAACGTCCCGCGCATCATGACCTCGTGGTTCCCTCGCCGGCTCCCGTAGGAGTTGAAGTCCTTCTTCGTCACGCCGTGCCCGAGGAGGTACTTCCCCGCCGGACTGTCCTCCGGGATGTCCCCGGCCGGGGAGATGTGGTCGGTGGTCACCGAGTCCCCCACCACGGCTAATACCCGCAGGTCCCGCAGATCCCCGGGAGGCGCCGGCCTGGGCGGGAGGTCGATGAAGAAGGGAGGTTGCTTGACGTAGGTGGAAGAAGGATCCCATGCGAAGCACTCCTCCTTCGGGACGGGCAGGCTCTTCCACTCCTCGTCACCCTCGAACACCGCCGCGTACTCCTTCCGGAACATCTCCGCGCCGACGGAGGACCGGACCGCTTCCGTGATCTCCTCCTGCGTCGGCCAGATCTCCCGGAGCATGACGGGGAGGCCGTTGGGATCGAACCCCACGGGCTCCTTGTACAGATCGATGTCCATGTTCCCGGCGAGAGCGTAGGCGACGACGAGCGGCGGGGAGGCCAGGTAGTTGGCCCGGGTCATCGGGTGGATGCGCCCCTCGAAGTTCCGGTTCCCGGAAAGGACTGACGCGACGACCAGGTTCCCCCGGCGGATTCCTTCCGAGATCGGTTCGGGGAGAGGTCCCGAGTTGCCGATGCAGGTGGTACAGCCGTATCCGACCAGGTGAAATCCCAATGCCTCGAGATAGGGGGTAAGGCCGGCCCTGGCCAGGTACCGGCTCACGACCTTCGACCCGGGAGCAAGGCTTGTCTTGACCCACGGTTTCGATCGCAGCCCCCGTTCGACCGCCTTCCTGGCGAGCAGCCCGGCACCGAGCATGACGGTGGGGTTGGAGGTGTTCGTGCAGCTTGTGATCGCGGCGATCACCACCGACCCGTCGTAAAGACGGAAAGAGGTCCCGCCCGATGTTACCAGCACCCCGGCCTCCGCAGATACTTCCGGAGATACTTCCGGTGGCGGGAGATCCGTTTTCTCCGATGGATTCCCTCCTTCCGCGTGCCACCTGTCGTCTTCGTGAACGGAAGGAGAAGCCGTCGGTTCCTTCCCCCAGCCGACGAGGGCGTTGGAAAAGGAAACCCTGGCTTCCCGCAGGAGGACGCGGTCCTGCGGCCGCTTCGGCCCGGCCAGGCACGGTTCCACATCGGCCAGGTCGAGGGAAAGAGTCTCCGAAAACACGGGATCGGGGGAGTCGTCGGTGCGGAAAAGCCCCTGGATCTTGCAGTACTCCTCCACCAGCCTTGCCTGCTCCCGGTCCCGGCCGGTGAACAGGAGGTAGGAGATCGTCTCCCGGTCCACGGGGAAGAAGCCGATGGTGGCGCCGTACTCCGGCGACATGTTGGAGATCGTCGCCCTGTCCGGCAGGGAGAGGGAGGTAAGCCCCGGGCCGTAGAACTCGACGAATTTTCCCACGACGCCCTTCGCCCGCAGCATCTGGGTGACGTGCAGCACGAGGTCGGTCGCCGTGGCTCCTGCGGGGAGACGCCCGGCGAGCCGAAATCCCACCACTTCCGGCACGAGCATGGAGACGGGCTGGCCAAGAAGCGCGGCCTCCGCTTCGATGCCCCCCACGCCCCAGCCGACGACCCCCAGCCCGTTGATCATCGGGGTGTGGGAGTCGGTCCCGACGAGCGTGTCGGGATACGCCTGCGTGGCGCGCCCGGACTTCTTCCGGAAGACGACGGGGGCCAAATGCTCGAGGTTTACCTGGTGGCAGATTCCGGTTCCCGGCGGGACGACCCGCAGGTTCCGAAACGCCTCCTGTCCCCACCGCAAAAAGGCGTACCGCTCGCCGTTGCGCTCCATCTCACGGGCCACGTTCGCCACGAAGGATCCTGCCGACCCGAACCGGTCCACCTGCACGGAGTGGTCGATGATCAGGTCCGCGGGCATCAGCGGATTGATCTTGCCGGGGATTCCCCCCATCTTGCGGGCGGCGTCGCGCATGGCGGCCAGGTCCACCAGCGCCGGCACCCCGGTGAAATCCTGAAGCAGAACGCGGGCGGGACGAAACGCGATCTCCCGTTCCGGCGGCGCGCCCGGTTCCCAGCGGGCAAGAGCCTCGATGTCCCCCGAGCTCACGGACACTCCGTCCTCGTGGCGCAGCAGGTTCTCCAGGAGCACCTTGAGCGACAGAGGAAGGCGCGAGACGTTTCCCACCCCCCGCTTCGTAAGGGCGTCCAGGCGAAAGATCTCGTAGGTTCTTCTCCCGATGGTCTCTCTCGCTCCGGCGCCAAAGCTGTCGATGGTTTTCTTCCGCATGGCCCCCTCACATGGCGGTGATTATAAAAATGTTATCATGGGCGGCGTATCCATTATCCCCTGGAAGAGAATTTCCTGAAAACGTGGGAGGGGGACGCATCCTTGGCGAGGTGGAATCTTATGGATCCTTCCGGCATCCCACTTGTGCGTAAATGATGACGACAGGAGGAAAAGACCCATGAGACTGAGTGAACAGATCGCGCAGTTCAAGGCGGGCAGGCAGATTCCCCCGGAGATCGCGGCGACGATGAAGCGGGGGGTCGAGAGCATCCGGGCTTCCGGGGCGGCGGGGTTAAAGATCGGGGAGAAGGCGCCCGATTTCACCCTCCCCAACCAGGTGGGGAAGACCGTGCGTCTTGCCGACCGGCTTGCCGCGGGGCCGGTCGTGCTCTCGTTCTACCGCGGAGAGTGGTGACCGTACTGCAACCTGGAGCTGGCAGCTCTGGCCAAAGCATTACCGCAAATACGGTCCCTCGGGGCGGACCTGTTAGCCGTTAGCCCCGAACTGCCCGACCACACCCTGACGATTGCGGAAAAGCACGACATACCGATCGACGTGCTGAGCGACGTCACGAGCGAAGTGCTCAAGAAGTACCGCCTCTGGTTCGCCGTCCCGGCGGAGATCAAGGAGTTGTACCGGGACAAGTTCGGGATCAACCTGGAAAAATACAACGGGGAAGGCCGGTGGGAACTTCCCGTCCCCGCCACCTACGTCCTCGACGGGCAGGGGGTGGTACGAGCGGGCGTAGCGGACCCGGACCACACCGTGCGGATGGACATCGAGGAGATCCTTGCGGCGCTTACGGGAATCCGGAAGGGACCGTAGTGAGGGAATTGCCTTTAGGGGCGCTTCCGTCCCCGCTGACGCGGGAATAAACCCGTGGTCGTCTCCTCCGAGCAAACGGCGGGTGGGCGGATGGAGATCCCACGCGCGGAGGTCCTGACCGGGACCCGACTTTCAGGATCGTCCATGGATGCCTCCGGGGTCGGGCTTGCGCCCGGGGGTCTCCATCAGGATGATCTCCCATTCGTCCGCGGTTCGGTCGTACCGGAGGATGTACAGGTTTCCGTCCGAGGCGGTAAGTTTCACGTATTCATGGCCCTGCCCCCGCCACCGGTCGAGCACGGAGGAGACTTCGAGGCGGCGGTCCCCCAGGGTGAAGGACCGTGGTGTTTCTTCCGCGCGGTACCCCTCGTAGCAGACGACCCGGACCTTCATCCCTCCTCCTTGGATTACTTAAGCCCCGGGAAACCATTCTCTCACGGACTGCCGGGACAAGGGGATGGGGGGAGCGAGAAAGGGGGTGGAAATCCCCGGGAAGGTCGGTGATAAGATGTCATCAATCCAATCAGGGGGCGACTCTCGTGGACTACGGTTCTCTCACGTGGCGTTCGATCAACGCCATCCGGTTCCTCTCCGTTGACGGTGTGCAGAAGGCGAAGTCCGGTCATCCCGGTACTCCTATGGCGCTTGCCCCGCTTTCGTACCTTCTCTGGACGAATTACCTCCGGTACAACCCGAAGAACCCCGATTGGCCGGGCAGGGACCGGTTCGTCCTCTCCTGCGGGCACGCCTCGATGCTCCTGTATTCCCTGCTGTACCTCGCCGGCTTCGACCTCCCGCTGGAAGAGATCAAGGCGTTCCGCCAGTGGGGAAGCAAAACGCCCGGGCACCCGGAGGCAGGGCACACGCCCGGCGTCGAGGTGACCACCGGGCCGCTCGGGCAGGGGATCGGAAACGCCGTGGGGATGGCGATGGGCTCCCGGATGCTTGCGCAACGTTTCAACCGGCCGGGACACGAGATCGTGTCTCACCGGATCGTGGCGCTGTGTTCGGACGGGGACCTCATGGAGGGGGTCGCCTCGGAGGCCGCGTCGCTTGCCGGCTTCCACCGTCTCGGAAACCTCGTCGCCTTCTACGATGACAACCGGATCACGATCGAGGGGTCGACCGACCTGGCGTTCCGCGAGGACGTCGCCGGCCGGTTCCGCGCCTACGGATGGAACGTTCTTACGGTTGACGACGGGAACACCGACCTCGAGGGGATCTCCCGGGTGATCGAGGCGGCTTTTTCGGAAGCGGCGTGCCCGACGCTCGTGATCGTCCGGACGACCATCGCCTTCGGCAGCCCGAACAAGCAGGACACGGCGGAAGCCCACGGTGCCCCCCTCGGGGAGAAGGAGATCGCGCTCACCAAGGAGGCGTTTGGCTGGCCGGCGCAGCCGGACTTTTTCGTGCCCGACGATGTCCTGGCGCACTTCCGGGAGGCGATTGCCCGCGGGGAGACGTGGGAGCGGGAGTGGCGCCTGAAGATGGCGGAGTACATGAAGGCGTACCCGGAGATGGCCCTGGAATGGGAAAGAGTCATGTGGGGGGACCTCCCGGAGAGGTGGGAGGAGGAGCTCCCGTCCTTCTCCCCCGGGACGGGCCCGATGGCGACGCGGAAGGCGTCGGGGAAAGTGATCAACGCGATCGCCCGGAAGGTCCCCGAGCTGGCAGGGGGTTCGGCCGATCTTGCCCCATCCACGAATACGCTGATCGAGGGGGGCGGGGAATTCCTCCCTGATGCCCCGCCGGGGGGGCGGAACTTCCATTTCGGCGTCCGGGAGCACGGGATGGGTGCGATCCTCAACGGGATGGCGCGCCAAGGCGGCGTGATCCCTTACGGGGCCACATTCCTGATCTTTTCCGACTACATGCGGGGGGCCATCCGGCTTGCGGCGCTTACCGGCCTGCGCGTGATCTACGTCTTCACCCACGACTCCGTGGGGCTTGGCGAGGACGGGCCCACCCACCAGCCGGTCGAGCACCTGGCGGCGCTGCGGGTGATTCCGAACCTGTACGTCCTGCGCCCCGCCGATGCAAACGAGACGGCTGCGGCGTGGAAGATGGCGCTGGAACGGACCGCGGGGCCAACGGCCATTGCGCTTACCCGGCAGAACCTCCCGATCCTGCCCCCGGAGGAGGTGTACCGGGAAGGAAACGTCTTTCGCGGTGCGTACATCCTCAAAGAAGGGGGAAAGGGGGATCCCGCCGTGATCTTTCTCGCCTCCGGCTCCGAGGTCCACGTGGCCCTCGAGGCCGCGAAGCTCATGGAGGCGGAAGGGATACCCGCACGGGTGGTCAGTTTCCTGTGCTGGGCCAGGTTTGAGGAGCAGCCCGAGGAGTACCGCCGATCCGTTCTGCCCCCGTCCGTGCGCGCAAGGGTCTCGGTGGAGGCGGCGGCGACCTTCGGGTGGGAAAGGTACGTGGGGGACAAGGGAGCGTCCGTGGGGATCGACCGTTTCGGCGCCTCGGCGCCCGCCGGACGTATCTTCCGGGAGCTGGGGATCACCCCGGAAAACGTTGCCGCCCGCGCGAAGGCCGTACTCGGGAAAGGGTAACCGGGCTTAGGAACCGTTTCCGATTTTTTTCCAGGGAAAGGAGTTCTCATGGCAAAGAATCCTCTCGTGGAACTGGGAAGGCTCGGTCAGAGCCCCTGGCTGGACTTCATCGAGCGTGAGTTGGTCTCGTCGGGTGGGCTGTTGCGCCTTGTGTCCGAAGACGGGATCACCGGCGTCACCTCCAACCCGACGATATTCGAAAAGGCGATCTCCGCGGGGCAGGAATACGACGAGCAGATCCGGGTCCTTGCGGGCCGGGGCGCCGGCGTGATGGAAGCGTACAAGGAGATCGTGACGGAGGACATCCGGAACGCGGCCGACGTGCTGCGTCCCGTCCACGATACCTCGTCCGGAGCGGACGGCTACGTCTCCCTCGAGGTCGACCCGGACCTTGCGTACGACACGGATCGGACGATCGAGAGGGCGGAGGAACTGTTCCGGGCGGTCTCCCGGCCGAACGTTCTCATCAAGATCCCCGGCACCCGGGAGGGTTTGCCCGCGATCGAGGAAACGATCGCGAAGGGGATCCCAGTGAATATAACGCTCATCTTTTCCGTGAAGCGGTACGAGGAGGTGGCGGAGAGCTACATTCGCGGGGTGGAGCGGCTTGCCGCCTCGGGAAAAAGCCCTCATCGCGTCGCTTCGGTGGCGTCCTTCTTCGTATCCCGGGTGGACACGGCGGTGGACCGGCTGCTCGACGAGGTGATCCCCCGGTGGCCGGGATCGCCCAAGGCGGAGACGGCGATCTCCCTCAAGGGGAAGGTGGCGGTGGCCAACGCGCGGCTGGCATACGCGAAGTTCGGGGAGATATTCACCACGCCGCGGTGGAGGGAACTTGCGTCGAAGGGGGCCAGGGTGCAGCGCCCCCTGTGGGCGAGCACGGGGACGAAGAACCCGAAGTACTCCGACGTCCTCTACGTCGAGGAGTTGATCGGCCGCGACACCGTCAACACGATGCCCCTAGCCACGATCGAGGTCTTCCGCGACCATGGGAAGGTAGCCGACACCCTCTCCGGGAAGGAGAAGGAGGCGAGGGAGGTTCTCGACGACCTCGGCCTTCTGGACATCGGGATCGAGGAGGTGTGCGAGAAGCTCGTCCGGGACGGAGTCCAGAGTTTTACGGACTCCTACAAGAAGCTCCTGGCGACGATCGAGAGAAAGCTCTCCGAGGCAAAGGTGGCCTGAATGCTTTGCGGGGACACTCCTCTCCCGTATTCCGGAGATGAATCAGGAATGTCCCCGGTGAGAGTGTCCCGCTGAAAGGCGGAATAGGAGGAGACATGCGGATCGCGATGGTGGGATTAGGAAAGATGGGACTGAACATGACCCGCCGCCTGCTGCGCGGCGGGCACGAGGTGGTAGCCGCCGACCGCTCCCGGGAAGCGGTAGAGGAGGCCGCCCGCGAGGGGGCCGTCCCGGCCGCCTCGGTTGCCGATGCGGCCACGAAGCTTTCCCCCCCGAGGGTGGTGTGGCTCATGGTCCCCGCCGGTCCCCCGGTGGACGAGAACGTGGAGATTCTCGCCGGGGCGCTCCAGGCCGGGGACATCGTCATCGACGGCGGAAACTCGCTCTTCAAGGAAGCGCCGCGCCGGGCGAAGCTGCTCGCCGAACGCGGAATCCGGTTCCTGGACGCCGGGACCAGCGGCGGGATCTGGGGGCTTACCGAAGGGTACTGCCTCATGGTTGGGGGAGACGAGGAGGCCTTCCGCGTCGTGGCTCCGGCCCTGGCGACGCTAGCCCCTCCGGGGGGATATGCCTACATGGGCCCCCACGGCGCCGGCCATTTCGTGAAGATGGTTCATAACGGCATCGAGTACGGGATGATGCAGTCGTACGCAGAGGGGTTCGAGCTGCTGTCGTCCGCCCCTTTTCCGCTGGACCTTCGGGCCATCGCCTCCCTGTGGAACCAGGGGAGCGTCGTCCGTTCCTGGCTTCTGGAACTTGCCGAACGTGCCCTGGAAAAAGACCACGACCTCTCTTCGCTCTCCCCGTATGTGGCGGATTCAGGGGAGGGGCGCTGGACGGTCGAGCAGTCCATCGAGGCGGGGGTACCCCTCCCCTCCATCGCACTTTCCCTCTACATGCGGTTCTTCTCCCAGCAGGAGAATTCCTTCGCGATGCGGATGCTGGCGGCCCTGCGCAACGAGTTCGGGGGGCACGCGGTAAAAGCGGCCTCCACCCAGCCGAAGAAGAAGGGAAAGTAAGGATGGCTGAGGAAGGGAAAAGCCCGTCCGGAACCCCGATTTCCACCAAGGGGCAGGCCGCTGTGGTCCCCCCCCCGTGCCTGCTGGTCATCTTCGGGGCATCGGGGGACCTGACGAAGCGGAAGCTCGTCCCGGCCCTGTTCGGTCTCTTCCGGGAGAGACTCCTTCCCGAGGAATTCGCTGTCCTGGGGATATCGCGCACCCCGTTTTCGGACGATGCGTTCCGTGACCACCTTCGGGACGGAATCACCGGTGGTTCGCAAGGGACGTTCGACCAGTCCTCCTGGGACGCCTTCGCGGGAAGGATCCTCTACCAGCCCGGGGACATCGGCGATCCGGAGAGTGCGAAAGTCCTTGGCGCGCGGATCCGTACGGTGTCGAACGAGCGGGGGATTCCGGGAAACCTCGTCTTCTACGCCTCCGTCGCACCGAAGTTCTTCACCCCCCTCATCCAGCGGATCGGGGAGGCGGGGCTTGCCGCCCCCACCGAGGACATGCCCGGATACCGGCGAGTCGTCATCGAGAAGCCGTTCGGCCAAGATCTGGAAAGCGCACGCGAGCTTTCCCGCAAGGTCATGGATGTATTCCGGGAGGACCAGGTCTACCGGATCGACCACTATCTGGGAAAGGAGACGGTCCAGAACATCCTGGTCTTCCGTTTCGCCAACGGTATTTTCGAGCCGTTGTGGAACCGGAATTACATCGACCACGTGCAGATCACTGTGGCGGAGGATATCGGCGTGGAGGGCCGGGGAGATTATTTCGAGGAGGCGGGTGTCGTCCGGGACATGATCCAGAACCACCTGTTCCAGCTCCTCTCCAACGTTGCGATGGAGCCCCCCATTTCCCTGGCCGCCAACGACGTACGCGACGAAAAGGTCAAGCTGATGCGGTCCATCGAACCGGTGAGCGAGGAGGATGTGGGCCATGTGTGCGTCCGTGGACAGTACGCCGCGGGGGAGGTCAAAGGGCAACAGGTCCCGGCGTACCGACAGGAGAAGGACGTTTCCCCGGGGTCCCTGACCGAGACGTACGCCGCCATCCGTTTCACCATCGACAACTGGAGGTGGGCGGGAGTGCCGTTCTACCTGCGCACGGGGAAACGGCTGGGGGGGAGGGTGTCCGAGATCGCGATCAAGTTCCGGCCCGCGCCGTTTCTCTTATTCGACAAGACCATGTCCGGGGAGCTGGTGTCGAACTACCTCGTCCTGAACATCCAGCCCGAGGAGGGGATCTTCCTGAAGTTCGGGGCGAAGACCCCCGGCCCGTCGATTTGCGTGGAGCCGGTGGAGTTCAAGTTCACCTACGAGCAGTCGTTCGGGGTGAAGTCACGGCCTGCCTACGGGCGGCTCCTGCTGGACGCGATGCTGGGGGATGCGACCCTTTTCCCGAGGGATGACACAGTCGACATCTCGTGGTCGCTGCTTACGCCGTTCCTGTCCCGCTGGAAGGAGAACCCGGGCCGCGACCTTTTCTTCTATCCCCCGGGGACCTGGGGCCCCCGGGAGGCCGAACAGCTCCTGACCCGGGAGGGGAGAGCATGGCGGGTTCCTTGAGAACGGGCAGGGACGACTTGTCCGCCAGAGTCTTCGTGCTTTCCTCCCCGGAGGAACTGGCCAGGGCTGCGGCAGGGCGTCTGTGGGGAATCGCCAGGGAGCGCGCGATGGTCCTTGGCCGAACCGGCAAGGAGGCGAAGGGGATCTCCATGGCCCTCTCCGGGGGGGGCACCCCCTGCCTCACGCTTACGACCCTCTCCTCCGAGCCGTACCGGAGCCGGTTTCCCTGGAACCTTGTCCACTTCTATCAGGTCGACGAGCGGTGGGTCCCCCCGGGTGATCCGTCGAGCAACCAGCGGATGTTGCAGGAGTCGCTCGTCTCCCGGGCCCCGGTCCCCCCGGATCGCTTTCACCCGGTCGACACCTCTTTGCCGACCCCCCGGGAGGGGGCCCGCAGATACGAGGAGACACTAAGGCGCGCCTTCCGGGAGAAAAACGGGGGTTTCCCCCGGTTCGACGCGATCCTGTTGGGGCTGGGCGCAGACGGACACATCGCGTCCCTTTTCCCCGGCTCCCCCGCTCTCGAAGAGGGGAGCGCCTGGGTGGCGGAGGCCGAGGGGGGGGACCCGCCCGTCCCCCGCGTCACCCTGACGCTTCCCGTGCTCAATGCCGCCTCCCACATCTTCTTCCTGGTGAGCGGAAAGGAGAAGGCCCGTGTTCTGGAGAAGGTCTTGTCGAAGGGGGGAGCCGCGTTGCCCGCCTCCCGGGTTTCCCCCCGGCGGGGGAAGGTCACCTTCCTTGCCGACGCCGACGCGGCGTCGCGCCTTGAAGAGAATTTCCACTCGGACAACGGGGGCGGCGTACAGGGATGAAGATCCTGGCGGGAGACGTGGGGGGAACGAAGACGAACCTCGCACTCTTTGTCGGGGAAGGGAGCGCATTGCGCCGGTCGGAGCTTCGCACGTTCCCCAGCGGGCGGTACGCCGACCTGGAATCGATTCTCGCGGAGTTCCTGGCCGGCAAACCGGACGTTTCGGTGGCCTGCATCGGCGTCGCGGGACCGGTGGTGTCCGGGCAAAGCCGGGTGACCAACCTCCCGTGGGTTGTGGACGAGGAGTCGGTCCGAAAAACCGTCGGTGCGAAGCGCGCCTACATCATCAACGACCTGCAGGCGACCGCCTTTGCCGTCCCCTTTCTCCCTACGGCAAGCCTGGCCGTCCTTCAGCGCGGAGAGGCCGACCCGAGGGGGAACATCGCGGTCCTGGCCGCGGGGACCGGCCTGGGGGCATCGTTTCTCGTGTGGACCGGCACGGGGTACGTGCCGGTCGCCTCGGAGGGGGGGCACGCCGATTTCGCCCCGCGGGACGAGCGGGAGGTGCGGCTGTTTTGGTACCTGCAGGAGGGGCACGGTCGTGTGAGTGTGGAGCGGGCGGTATCGGGCCCCGGGCTGCATGCGATCTACAGGTTCCTCCGCGAATCCGAGGGGATGGCGGAATCCGAAGGAGTCTTGGCCCGCCTTGCCGCGGAGGACCCACCACGCGTCATCGTGCAGGAGGGGCTTTCCGGGGGCTCGGTCACCTGCGGTGAAGCCCTCCGGTTCTTTTCGTCCCTCTACGGGGCGCAGGCGGGAAACATTGCCCTCCAGGTGATGGCGACGGGGGGAACGGTTCTGGGAGGGGGAGTCACCCCCGCGGTTCTGACGATGCTCTCGGAAGGGCCGTTTCTCGAATCGTTCCTCTCCAAGGGACGGTTCCGGGAGTTCCTGTCGCGGGTGCCGGTCAAGGTGATCCGGGACGACAAGGCCGCGCTGCTCGGTGCAGCACACTACGCGCTGGAAAGGCAGGAGGTGGACGGTTGACGACGACCCGCAAGGGCCCGAGGATCATTCTGGCCGCAGACCACGGGGGAGTGTCGTTGAAGGCGGACCTCCTCCGGTTCCTGTCGGGGAAGGGGTATGCGGTTCGGGATCTGGGGACCGGGTCCTTGGCCCCCGTGGATTACCCCGATTACGGGTTCGCCGCGGCAGCGGCGATGCGGCGGGGGGAGGCCGACCGGGCCATCCTCATCTGCAAGTCCGGCATCGGGATGGCGATCGCGGCAAACAAGGCAAGGGGGGTGCGGGCGGCGCTGGTGTCGACCGTGGCGGACGCCGAGCTGTCCCGGCGTCACAACGACGCCAACGTGCTCGTGCTGGGGGCGAACGAGATCCCGCCCCGCCGGGCGCGAAGCATCGTGGAGAAGTGGCTTGCGACCCCTTTCGACGGGGGGCGCCATCGGCGCCGTGTGGAGAAGATCCGGCGCTTCGAGAAGTCCCACTGGAAGGAGTGAGGGAGGAAGCCACTCCTTCATCAGGATTTACGGGTTATCGCCCCCGAGGATCCTGCGCAATGTTGCCGCGAGGGTTCCGACCCGGTACGGTTTCTGGAGGAATCCTGCGGCCCCGGCCGAGAGGAGGCTCTGGGGCCTTCCCTCCATGGCATACCCCGAGGAGATCAGGATGCGGGCGGAGGGGGCGATCTCCTTCAGCCGGTGGAACGTCTCCTCCCCGCCCATTCCGGGCATGGTCATGTCGAGGATGACCACCGCGATCTCCCCGCGCCTCTCCGCGAAGGTCTTCACGGCCTCAAGGCCGTTCCCGGCCGTCAGGACCTGGTAGCCGAGCCTGCCAAGCATCCCCACCGCCAGCATCCGCAGCGACTCCTCGTCGTCCACGAAGAGGATCGTCTCTGTTCCGCCGACCACCGGTTCGTCCGGGACGGGGGCCGGCGAGGGCAATATCTCCTTCGAAGAGGCGGGCACCAGCACCCGGAACGTCGTCCCTTTGCCGGGGACGCTCCGGACATCCAGGGTTCCCCCGTGGTTTTTCACGATGCCGTACGCCATCGCCAGTCCCATCCCGCTCCCCTTCCCGGGATCTTTCGTGGAGAAAAACGGCTCGAAGATGCGCGGGATGTTTTCGGGGGGAATCCCCACGCCGGTGTCGGAAAGGGAGAGGGAGATGTACGTTCCGCGCGGGGCCCCCTCGGGAGCTCCTTCTTCCCCTCCCGTGAAAGATTCGTGGCGCGTCCCGAGCGTAAGAATTCCGCCCTTCGGCATGGCGTCGCGGGCGTTGATGCACAGGTTGAGGACGGTCTGTTCCAGTTGTCCCGCGTCCCCCTCGACGGCCGAAAGCCCGTCGGCCAGCTCCGTCCGGATCTCGATCGACCGGTCGAAGGTGTGGCGGACCATGGAGACGACCTTCTCCACGACCTGGTTGAGGTCGACCGGACGGACCTCGTACTTGCCTCCCCGTGCGAACCCGAGGAGTTGGGTGGTGAGCTCGGACGCGCGGAGGCCTGCCCGTTCGATCGATTCGATCTCCTCCGCCCCGGCGTCGGCATCCCCGATCCGGGCCTTGAGCACCGAGGTGTATCCCATGATCGCCTGGATGATGTTGTTGAAGTCGTGGGCGATCCCTCCCGCCAGGGTTCCCACCGCGTCCATCTTCTGGATGTGCCGCAGCTGCTCCTCGAGCTGTCTCTGCTCGGTGATGTCGGTGATCTGCCCCAGAACGAGATCCTCCGAGACCGGGAACACGTTGAGCCATCCCCAGAAGTGCGTTCCGCCCTTTCGTTTCTGCAGCACTTCCGCCTCCACCGGCATGCCGGTCCGCAGGACGGTTTCGACCTGGGGTTCCTCCCCCGAAGAGGCGGAGATATCGGAAACGGCGAGGCGGAGGAATTCCTCTCTCCCGTAGCCGTAGAGCCGCAGGCAGCCCTCGTTCACATCGAGGAAGCGTCCGTTCCTGCCCACCGTTACCGCGGGGGGGCCTTGTTCGAACAGGAGGCGGTATTTCTCCTCGGAGGCGCGCAGGCTGGTGACCATTCGGTACTTTTCGATCGCCATCGCCATCTGGTCCGGGATGCTCCCCAGCCTCTCCACGGTCATCAGGGAGTACGCTCCCTTCCGGCGGCTGTTGAAGTTGAGCGTCCCCACGATCCTCTCCCCGGCGAACAGCGGGATCATGAGCCGGGAACGCATCCCTTCCCTCTGGAGGACCTTGTTTTCCACGAACTGGTCCGGGGAGGCCGCCATGTCGTCGTCCACACGCGTCACGCGGTGGGAGAGGACCCAGCCGGGGGCCGACCCGTCGAGCGGGATGCGGGTTCCGGTCCCGAGGTCGGTGCGTCCCTTCGAGTAGGTGTGGATGAGGAGGGGATCCTCCCCTTCCTCGAAGATGGCCACGGAGTTCCGGTCGAAGTCGACCAGCTTCGTAAGTTCTTCCGCGATCCGTCCGTGGACCTTGCTGATGTCCCAGTCCGACGCGATGACCCGGTTCACCCGTTCGATCGTCCGAAGCCGGGTGATCATCTGCTGGAGCTGGCTTTCCAGGCCCTTCTGTTCCGCCGTACCCAGGACGGTGATGACCATTCCCGCCCCCCCCCCCCCCTCTCCGGACACGCGGGAGACCGTCACCCGGCAGTCGACCTCCCCCCAGGACTTCGTGTTCAACCGGCTTTCCTGCGAAACCGTCTTTCCGGCCCGCACCGTGCGGATCATCCCGTCGACGACTATCGAGGGAACGGGGAAGAGCTGGTGGAGGGCAGACCCGACCATCTCCTTCCGGGTCCAGCCGAAGAAGAGTTCGGAAGCCTCGTTCCACAACCGGATCTTCCCCTCGAGGTCGGCGAAGAAGATCACGGCACTGGCGGTATGCAGGATGGAAATCCCCTCGTGCGCCTTCCTTCTGGCGTTCCGCTCCTCCTCGGTGTCGAGGGCGATTCCCGTGACGGCTTCCGGGTCTCCGGGGAGGCCTTCCTCCTTCGCGATGCGGGCACGGAACCACCGCGTTCCCCCGTCGGCGCACCGGAACGGGAAATCCCACGTCGGCATCCTGTCTTCCGAAAGATCCGCGGAGAGGCGTTCCAGGTCCTCCCTCCCCTCGGGAAGCAGGCGGGAGACGAAAAGGCCCGGGTTGGCCAGGAGGTCCCGGGCCTCGAATCCGGTCAGGGCCTTCACCCCGTCCGTGACGGAGAGAAGCTCGAACCCCTTTCGCCTGAAGGTGAAAACGAACGCGGGTACGCTACCCAGAAGAGCATCAAGGAGTTCGCGACGGGAAATGGAGTTCATGCCAACTCTATATTGAAGCAGGTATCTTCCTCGCCGCAAACAAAAACGGATCCCCTGCCCGGGTCGGGGACAGGAGGGCGGGACCCCTCTTTCCGGTTTGTTGACAACATCCCGTCCTCTTTCATACATAATAGACATTTCAGGCAGAGATCTTGCGGGGGAGGGATTGTCCTTGCGGGACCCGATTCCGTTTCGCGGGAGACTTCGGAAAGACGTCTTGCCGTCCTCTTTCGAGATTCCCGCAGCGGTGGTGCCGAAAATAGCGCGGATCTGCGCGATGGGGCTTGGCCTGGACGAGCTTCTCGGGGAGACCTGCCGGGAAATCGTGGGCCTGTGCGGTGTCGACGCATGCTATCTCGTGTCGTACCGGGAGAAGGACGGCGGCGCGGAGGTCCGCCACTTCGCCGGTTCCGGGGAAGCCCCCGACCTCCGGGCATTGTACGGTCCGGACCCCCGATGGGACGCCGCCCTCGAGCATCTGCGCGCCCACGGGATGCTGGCGACGCACGACGTTTCGACACTGCCGCCGGACGACCCGGTCCGGTCCCTCCACGAACCGCACGCCGTGCGGTCCCTGCTCCTTGCCCCGCTGAAGTTCGGCACCGGGCTGGTCGGATTGCTCGCCCTCCACGGGTACGGCTCTCCCCGGAAATGGAACGGGGAGGGGTTGCGCATCGCGGGAGCCGTGGTTGCCATCCTTTCCGCGGCCCTCGAGCGTCGGAGAATGGAGGAGAGGCTTAAGGGTTCCGAGGCGCGCTACCGTTTCCTCGCCGACAACGCCCTCGATTTCATCTCCCTGCACGACACGGACGGGAAGTATCTCTACGCGAGCCCCGCGGCGTACCGGATGCTCGGGTACCGCCCCGAGGAGATGGTCGGTTGCGCCGGGGAGGCCTTCCTTCCCCCGGAGGAACAGGAAAAGATGAGCGAGACGAACCGCCGGCTCGCCGCGGGGGAGGTCCCCGCAGTCACGATGCAGCACCGAATCCGGAGGAAGGACGGCGGATTCACGGAGGTGGAGACGGGTTGTTCGGCCGTGCCCGGGAGCCGGGGGGATGCTCTTCATATCCTCCGGGTCACGAGGGACATCACGGAGCGGAAGATGATGGAAAGCCGCCTCTTCGAGAGCCAGAAGCTGGAAACGATCGGGATGCTGGCGGGGGGGGTGGCACACGAATTCAACAACCTGCTCGTGGGCATCACCGGGACGGCGGAGATGCTCTCCCTGCTTCTCGCGGGGAACGACGAGGCGGCAGGGTATCTTGCCGTGATCGACAGGATGGGGAGTCGGGCGGCGGAACTCACGAGGCAGCTTCTGGCGTATGCCGGCCAGGGGAAGCAGTGCCCGGAGACCGTGTCGATCAACCGGATCGTTCGGGAGAACATCCCGGTTCTCAAGACGACCCTTCCCCCCTCGCTGGAGGTACGTCTCGAACTTGCCGGGGAGGACCCCACGATCCTGGCGGATGCTCTCCAGACGAAGCAGGTGGTCATGAGCCTGTGCCTGAACGCGGCGGAGGCGATGCCCGACGGGGGCGTTCTCACGCTCCGGACGCGTGAGGAGGAAAGCTCCCCCGACGGCTCCCCTCCCGCCGGGATGTCCGGGGGAGAAGGGACGGAGAGAACGATCGGCTCTGGAATCCTCCCCCCGGGGAAGAGGCTGGTGTTCGAGGTGTCGGACACGGGGTGCGGAATGGATGCGGATACGGTCTCGCGGATCTTCGAGCCGTTCTTCTCGACGAAGTTTATCGGGCGCGGAATGGGGCTTGCGGCGGTTCGCGGCATCGTGGAGAGCCATGACGGGTCCATCCGGGTAACCTCGGAAGTGGGCAAGGGGACGACTTTTTCCCTCTCCTTCCCCGCGGCGGCCGGGGAACCGCCCGTCGAGGAAGGCAAGGAGACGTACCCTCTGTGCGGGACGGGCACCATCCTGATCGCCGACGATGAGGATGATGTGCGGGCCATGGTGCGCGCCATGCTGGAGTCCTTCGGCTACCGCGTCCTGGAAGCCCGCGACGGGGGGGAGGCGGTTGACCTCCATCGGGAGCGAAGCGGGGAGATCGACCTCGTTTTGCTCGACATGATGATGCCCCGGATGACGGGGGAGGAGGCGTTCGCGGAGATCCGCCGGATCGACCCTTCCGCCCGGGCCGTCCTGGTCAGCGGATACGACGAGAGGGGGAGGATCGGGGAGATCGTGGCATCGGGATTTTCGGGATTTCTCCAGAAGCCGTTCCGTCGTCGGGACCTGGGCCGGATGGTGGGCGAGGCGCTGGGCGGCGCCCCCCGGAAGCAGGCATCCGAGGAACAGTAGAGTGCGCTCCGTTTCGACGGTTTTCGCCCTTCTCCTTCCGGTGTAGGGAAAGCGCCTAAGAACAGGGACGTTCCTAAGAACTCTTCCGCCCCTGCGGCGGGCGCCGCATTTGCGCGCTCCGTTGCGAGGGCGCTTCTGACCGGGCCCCCTGGCTCGCGGGTTCCGCTCCGCCGCCTCGGAGGGGGGCTCCGTTCGTGGCTCGCCGTGCGTTGAACCCGCACGGCTGCGCTTAACCTCACTGCACCCCCTCTCCTTCGGCTTGCTGCGCTCTCCGGCCCCCGCATCCCGCGCCTGCCGTGCTATAGTGAGCCTCCTGTCCGGCTTGACACGGCAGGGAGGGGACGATGATGAGAAAGGAAGAGAGCATTCTTTACAGCGGCGGGGCCAACGGGGCCGAATACGAGTTCGGCGTCCAGGCGGAACGTTTCGGAATCGAGGAGATCCATTTCACCTTCGAGGGGAGCGACATCGCCCGGACCCGGGGGGTCCGGGTGCTGAGCCGCGAGGAGCTCCGCAACGGCGACGTAAGCCTCTCCTACGTCTCCCGGCTGATGAACCGGACCTACTCGGACACCCCCCGGATCCGGAAGGTGCTCCAGACGATCTGGTACCAGGTCAACGCGGGACAGGAGATCTTCGTGATCGGGAAGATCCTCGGCGACGGGACCGTCCGCGGCGGGACGGGGTGGGGGGCCGAATTCGCGAAGCTGTGCAACAAGCCGATCTTCGTCTTCGACCAGGATGCGGACCGGTGGTTCCGGTGGACCGGGGACAAGTGGTCCGAGGTGACGGAGGCCGGGGAACCGCGAGTCCGAAGCCCCCGGTTCACGGGGACCGGCACCCGGTTCCTGGAGGAGAACGGCCGCCGGGCGATCCGGGATCTTTTCGATCGGTCCTTCGCGTAAGAAGCGTTCCCGCATGCCCACCCTCCCTGTCCGGAATGTGGCGATCATCGCCCACGTGGACCACGGAAAGACCACGCTGGTCGACGCGATGCTCTGGCAGAGCGGCATCTTCCGGGAGAACCAGACCGTTCCCGATCGCGTGATGGACTCCATCGACCTGGAGCGGGAGAAGGGGATCACGATCATGGCGAAGAACGCCTCCGTGGTCTACGGGGGCGTGACGATCAATATCGTGGACACCCCCGGACACGCCGACTTCGGAGGTGAGGTGGAGCGGACGCTCAAGATGGTCGACGGGGTCCTGCTCCTCGTCGACGCCTCCGAGGGGCCGCTCCCGCAGACGCGTTTCGTCCTCAAGAAAGCGCTGGAGCGCGAACTCCCTGTCGTGCTCGCCGTGAACAAGGTCGACCGCCCGGACGCCCGGATCGACGAGGTGATCAGCGAGGTGTACGATCTGTTCATCGACCTGGATGCGACCGAAGACCAGCTCGAATTCCCCATCCTGCTCACGAACGCACGGGCGGGGATGGCCAGGGAGCAAGACGGGGGAGAGTTGCACGACCTCCGCCCGCTGTTCGACCGGCTCCTCTCCCACATCCCGCCCCCGTCCGGGGATCCGGCGGCGGTCCTCCAACTTCTTGTCACGCATCTCGACTACAGCGAGTACCTGGGCCGGCTTGCGGTCGGGCGGATCTTCCACGGGACCGTCCGGGCGGGGGATCCGGTTGCGGTGTGCGGGGACGCGGGAGCCCCGGAGCGGGTCAAGGTGACGGCGCTGTACCGGTATGAAGGGCTGTCGAAAAAGGAGGTCCGGGAGGCCTCCGCCGGGGATATCGTCGCGCTGGCCGGCGCGGAGCGCGCCACGATCGGCGACACGGTTTCCGACGCGGAAAGCCCCCGCGCGCTTCCCCGGATCGCGGTCGACGAGCCCACGGTCTCCATGGTCTTCTCGATCAACACGTCGCCCTTCGCCGGGCAGGAGGGGAGTTTCGTCACGTCGCGCAAGCTGCGCGAGCGTCTCGAGAAAGAGCTCCTGGCCAACGTCGCGCTCCGGATCGATTTTTCCGGGACCGATTCGTTCACCGTGATGGGACGGGGGGAGCTGCAGCTGGCGATCCTCGTCGAGATGATGCGACGCGAGGGGTTCGAGCTCTCCGTCTCCCGCCCGGAGGTCATCACGAGGGTAGAGAACGGCGTCCTCCTGGAGCCGGTCGAGATGCTTTTCCTCGACGTCCCCGAGGCGTACCTTGGGGCCATCACGCGGAGTCTCGGGATCCGGAGGGCGAAGATGGTGAGGATGATCAACCCGGGGAGGGGCCGGGCACGGCTCGAATACCGGATTCCCTCGCGGGGGCTCATCGGCTTCCGGTCGGAGTACCTGACGGAGACGCGCGGCACCGGCCTGCTCAACCACCTGTTCGACGGGTACGAGCCCTGGCAGGGCGCCATCCGGGACCGGGTCGCGGGAGCGCTGGTGGCCGACCGGGAGGGGCGCGCAACCGCATACGCCCTCTACCATCTCCAGCCGCGGGGAACCCTCTTCATCGGGGAGGGGGAGCGCGTGTACGAGGGGATGATCATCGGGGAGAACTCCCGTCCGGTCGATATGGACGTCAACGTGACCAAGGAGAAGAAACTCACGAATATTCGCGCGGCGGGGACCGACGAGGCGCTTCGGCTCGTCCCGCCGAGGGTCATGTCGCTGGAGAAGGCAATCGAATTCATCAACGGGGACGAGCTGGTCGAGGTGACGCCGGTGGCGGGCCGTCTCCGCAAGAAGGTGCTGGCGGCGGGGAAGCGTCCGAAGAAAAAAGAGCCGCAGGCCCGGGCGCGGGAGTGATCCCCACCCGGGGAGGGGGCCGAAAAGCGCTGGAATCCCGCCGGTCGGGAATGCATAATAGTACGCGAAACCAGTTTCCGTAAGAGGGGGGTAGGAAATGCCGAAAGCCGGTCCGACAGGAGGGAAGAGGGGCCCCGCAAGCGCGCTGGAGAGGGCGCTGCGGTTCGAGATGGAAGGGATGCGCTTTTTCACCGCGGCTGCCGCCAAAAGCATGGATCCCTTCGCCAAGAATGTCTTTTTGCTGCTGGCGAAGATGGAGACGAAACATATGGAGGACATCCAGGCGATCGCCCGAAAGCTCGAGGAGGAGGGGAAATTCCCCAAGGTGCCGAGCGCGCCCCACGACACGAGGATGCGGCTGTTCCGGAGGGAGCACAGCCGGATCCGGAAGGAGAAGGTCATCTCCGGGGAAGCGGCGGACGGGATGCGGAGGGCACTCTCCTTCGAGGCGATGGGGCGGGAGATGTACACCCGGATGTCGAGGGATGCGACCAATCCCCAGGAGAAGAGGTTCTTCAAACTCCTTGCGAGCGAGGAGGATTCCCACTTCAACATCATCTACGAATACCTCGATTTCCTGGAGAGCCAGGGACTCCGGATGCAGGACGGGTAAGCGGGACGGCCTGCAGGCAAAGGTGCCTTCCGGGCCGGCGACAGGGTACGGTCCGTGCCGTTATCCTGGTACGGAACGGAACATGTCTGCCGCATCGTGGTCCTGCGCAGCGGACGGAGCGAGGCGATGGGTGCGGCATGGCGGGATCGAATGTCTGTTCGATGGGGGTCTTAAACACGATGGACGGTTTCGATTATAGGCGAGGCGTGAAATGAGAAATCGAGATATGCAGGTCCTTATCCTGTTTGCGGTAGCGACGGTCGTGATGCTCGTGGCGGTTGCGGTGCACGCCGGCCGCCGGGAGTTCTGGCTGACGCCTCCGAAATCGGAGACCGAGGACTACATGGTTCCCCCGCCTCCGTTCACGGAGGGGATCTTCCCCTGCTCCGAATGTCACGCCGAGATGACTCCGGATCCGCGCCGCCGGGAGTTGACAGAGGAGCACACGGACATCGAACTGAAAAACCATGCCGAGCACGAGCGATGGTGCCTGGACTGCCATGACAGGAGGAATCGCGACAAACTTCGGCTGGTGTCCGGGGAAAGGATCGATTTCACCCAGAGTTACCGGTTGTGCGGTCAGTGCCACGGGGACAAGTTCCGTGACTGGAGGATGGGCATCCACGGAAAGCGCACGGGGAAGTGGAACGGGAGGAAGGAGTACCTGCTTTGCGCGCATTGTCATAACCCGCACAACCCCAGGTTCAAGCCGATCCCGCCGAAGGCGCCTCCCGAGAGGCCCGAAAACATACAGTAACGTTGTGGTTTTCCCATGATCTCCACGAGGAGAAAACAACATGTCGGATAAAAACAGGAAAACGAGCGGGAATCGCACCTTCCGGCTCTCGCGCCGGAAAGCGCTGAAGGGACTGGCGGCCGGGGTGGGTGCACTGGCCCTTCCCGGGAAGGATGCGTCCGCCGCTTTCTGGGAATCGTTTTTCCAGAAGAATTTCCGCGAGCTGAGCAAATCCGAGATACGGGATGTCGTGTCCCGGCTCGAAAAGGAATACAGCACCCGCTATGGCAAACCGGTGAAGGTCAAGACGTCTCCTCCCATGGAGGGCGTGCTGTACGGGTATGGCCTCGACCTCTCCCGGTGCATCGGGTGCCGCAGGTGCGTGTACGGGTGCGTGACCGAAAACAACCAGTCCCGCGACCCGCAGATCCACTGGATCCGGGTGCTAAGACTCGACAAGGAGAGAGGGGTGGACCTGGAGCACGCCGAGCACTACTACAACCCGGCGAAGGTTCCCGAGGAAGGACATTTCTACATGCCCATCCAGTGCCACCAGTGCGAAAACCCGCCGTGCACCAAGGTGTGCCCGGTCCAGGCGACCTGGAAGGAAAACGACGGCATCGTGGTCGTGGATTACAACTGGTGCATCGGTTGCCGGTATTGCATGGCGGCCTGTCCGTACGGAGCGAGGCATTTCAACTGGAAGAAGCCCGGTCTTCCGGCCGGAGAGATGAACCCGGACACGCATTACCTGGGGAACCGCCCGAGGCCCGTCGGGGTGGTCGAAAAGTGCACCTTCTGCATGCAGCGCACAAGGGAGCGGGAAGGGAGGTACCCGGCGTGTGTCGAGGTGTGCCCCGTCGGGGCCCGGAAGTTCGGGAACCTGCTCGACCCGGAGAGCGAGATCCGGTTCGTCATCGAGAACAAGCGGGTGTTCATCCTCAAGGAGGATTTAAATACCCAGCCGAAGTTCTACTACTTCTACTCCGTGTGACCGGCGGGGAGGCAGCCTGATGAAGAAAGTATGGGCCTTTATCAAGGGGTGTTTCACCCTCCTCCGGCAGGGGAGCAAGCTCTACTATGGTTGGGTCGGCCTCCTCCTGGCCTTTGTGGGAATCGGCATCCTCGCGTACGCCAACCAGATGTACAGCGGACTGATCACCACCGCCATGCGGGACCAGGTGTCCTGGGGGTTCTACATCTCCAATTTCACCTTCATGGTCGGGGTGGCGGCCGCCGCCATTCTGCTCGTCATCCCGGCGTACGTCTACCAGTGGAAGCCGATCAAGGAGATCGCGATCCTCGGCGAGCTCGTGGCCGTCTCCGCGATGGTCATGTGCCTGCTGTTCGTCACGGTCGACCTTGGACGGCCTGAACGGTTCTGGCACCTGATCCCGAAGATCGGGATCCTGAACTTCCCCCAGTCCCTTCTGGCATGGGACGTAGTCGTCCTGAACTTGTATCTTGTCCTGAACTTTTCGATCGCGGGATACATGCTGTACAGCTATTACTACCGGCGCGAGCCGAACATGAAGTACGTGACGCCCCTTTTGCTGTTCTCCATTCCGGCGGCGATATCGATCCACACGGTGACCGCCTTCCTCTACAACGGTCTGGCGGCCAGGCCCTTCTGGAACGCGTCGATCCTTGCCCCGCGGTTTCTCGCCTCGGCGTTCTGCTCCGGCCCGGCCGGCATGATCCTGATGTTCCAGGTCATCCGGAAGTGGACGAAGTTCAAGATCAGGGACGAGGCGATCTTCAAGATCGCGGAGCTCATCGCCTACGCGATGTTCATCAACCTGTTCCTGTTAGGCGCCGAGGTGTTCAAGGAGTACTACTCCGACACCGCTCACCTTGCGCCGATGAAGTACCTGTACCAGGGGCTCCACGGGCACGCGGACCTGGTTTCCTACATCTGGACCGCGACCCTGTTCAACATCACGGCCTTCTTCCTCTTCCTGATCCCGCAGACGAGGGAGAACCAGGTCACCCTCAACATCGGCTGCATCCTCGTCTTCGTAGGCGTGTACATCGAGAAGGGGATGGGGCTGGTGATTCCGGGGTTCGTCCCCGACGTTCTCGGTGGTTTTTACGAGTATTCCCCCACCGGGGTCGAGATGCTGGTTTCCTTGGGGATCTGGGCGACGGGCCTGCTGATCTTCACGATGCTCCTTCGGATCGCGATCCCGATCATGAACGGCGATTTTCACGTGAGCGAAGACGGAATCCACCCGCACATCGGCGACGAGCTGTTCCTCGTCCGGCGTGTGGAAGAGATCGAGGAAGAAGCGGACTTGCTTTCCCAATGAGGAAACCGGTCGGAGGTGCCGACCGGCTCGCGTTGTTCCCGGTTACTGACTCCGAAGGTATGCGAGGACGTCCCGCAAATCCTGGCCGCTCATCTCGGGCCAAGGCACCGCCTGGGTCACCATGGCGGCCTCCATGGCGGGGATGTGGTTCCACAGGTGCGTGGCGAACAATATGGCGTTGGCCGTTTTGATGTCACCGACGATCTTCTGTTTGTCCGCGTCTGTCTTGAAATGGCAGTCGGCACATCGATTGTCCCGGAATATTCTTTCTCCCTTCGCGGCATCCCCGGATTTGTCCTCGTAATTTAAAGAGTAAAGGAACACGATCAGGTCGTTCATCTCCGTTTCGTGGAAGTACGGCCACGACAGTTTCATCTTTGCAAACCGTTCCCGCATGGTACCCGCGTGGTTCCACATCTGGGTGATCAGGGACGTGACGTTCACCTGGGAAACGGCTTTCCCCAGATCCGGCGCTTCCTTCCCTCCTTTTCCGAAGATGGCGTGGCATTTGACGCATCCCTTGTCCGTAAATATTTTCCGCCCGTTTTCCGTGTTTCCGACTCCCAGAAACACTTTTCGGCTCTTCTCCGTCGCCGATTCCGTCAGGGCGGCGAAGATGTCCGTCATGCCGTTGCCGGAAAAGGTAGGGATGGCGGTGCCTGTCGACTCCATCTGTCCGATCATCTCCGGCCCATGGTTCCACATGCGCTGCAGCAGGACGACCTGGGACTGGTAGACGCCAAGAGCATCCAGCGGTACCCCGTCTTTTCTCCCTTTTCTGCCGAGGGAATGACATTGAAAGCAGGTTTTTTCCTGCAGCAAGGCCTCCCCTTTCCGGGGATTTCCCGATTCGCCGAGATACGGCAGCATATAGAGGAAGGAAACCAGCTGGTTCAATTCGGTCGTGCTGAACTGGGGGCGGTCCAACACCTCATTTCTCATGTACACCGCCATAGCCGGGGCGTGGTTCCAAAGGGTGGAGAAGATGTCCAGGAAACTTCCGTAAACCCTGTCGGATCCCAGCTTGGGCCCGATCTTCCTCTCACGCTCGAAGATCGAGTGGCACTGGCTGCATTCCTTCGCCTCGAACACCTTTCTTCCCTGAATGAGGTCGCTGTTGAGGTAGGGCTTGTAGGCCGCAGGCTCTGATTTCGCAATGGTCCGCTCGGTCGGGGCGGATTCCTTTTTGCTGCATCCCCCCGGGACCAGAATGAGAGCCGCGAGGAGGCAAAGCGCTCCGAATGGTAATGCCGCAACCGCGCTCGATTTCCTATATAGCATGGATGTCATCCCCCCTCGACGATCTGTTCCTGGCGATCCGACCCCGGATTTTCCCTACGGTTCCGATTCCTCTTTCCGCCCTTTTCTCAAACCGATGAACACGTATGTCAGGATCGAAGCGAGGGTGAAAAAGACCGGAATCGCAACGATGCTGATCCCGACGGAAGCATCCGGTGCGTCGTGCAGCCTGAGGGATTCCCTGATCAGGCTGACAATCCAGACGGCGATCCCGGTGAACAGGACCCAGATCAGGGAAAGCGAGAGTATCTGGAGCGCTTCTATGGTTTTCTTATTCATTGGCGGCTCTCCGTATCCCTTACATTGAGTGTATAGAACCTCCCGTTCGCTGCGCGACACATTTTTTAACGGGTTCCTCCCTATTCCCCCGCCGTAGAGGGTTCCGGGTCCGGCATGTAGGAAGTGATACGTTCGGTAACGATCTTGGCGCTCTCGTGGCGCCCCTCTTCGATCTCCCAGATCGAAATCACGGGGAAGAAGCGGGCGAAGATCATGTACCCCAGGATGAACACCGAGATCCCCCCGATGAACAGCACCCATTCCGTGTGGCTGGGGATGTAGATCCCCGTGGGGTACGGCAGGCGGGGATTGGCAAGCGACGGTACGACGATGATCAGCCGCTCCAGCCACATCCCGATGATCACGGAGATGGAGGCGATCAGGATCCCCAGGATCGTGCGGGTCTTTCTGTTGCAGAGGATGGCGACCGGGACCGCGAAGTTCAAGGCGATCATCGCCCAGAAGTACGGAGCGAAGTCCCCCGCGAATTTGTACCAGAACACACGCATCTCGTTGGGTTCATGGCCATAGAAGCCGGTCAGGTATTCCGAAAACGTGAAGTAGAACCAGATAATCGACATGATCAGCAGCAGGATGCTCAGGTAGTTGAAGTGGATGTGCTTCAGGTACCCCTCCAGACGGAAGACCTTGCGGAAGACGATCATCAGGACCAGGATTGCGGCGATGCCGGAAAATATCGCCCCGACCACGAAGTAGGGGCCGAAAATGGTGCTGTGCCAGCCCGGCTGCACGGTCATGGCGAAGATGTAGGAGATGATCGTGTGAACCGAAACCGCGATGGGGATCACCATGACCATCAGGATGTTCATCGCCCTGTCCAGCACCTTGTGCTGCTTTTCGGTTCCCTGCCATCCCCAGGAAAGAAATTCGTACAGCCATCGCGGTTTCACTCCGCGATCCCGAAGAATCGCGATGTCCGGGATCATGGGAATGTAGAGGTAGATCGTGCTGGCGGTGAAATACGCCGTGATGCTGGCGACGTCCCAGAGCAGGGGAGATTGGAGCCTGCCGTTGTAAAAGAGATGCAACATCCTGTCGGGGCGGCCCAGGTCGATGATGGGATGCAATCCCCCGATCGCGAGGACGATGGCGGTGATGACCTCCGCCATGCGGGTGATCGGGCGTCGCCACTCGGCCTTGGACAGACGGAGAATAGCGGAGATCAGCGTGCCGGCGTGGCTGATCCCGATGAAGAACACGAAATTGATGATGTAGAATCCCCAGGTGACGGGCTGGGCCATCCCCGTGACACCCAGTCCGAACCAGAGCTGCCGAAAATACACGAATCCGGTGTAGGAAATGATGAGCAGCAGGGCTCCCACGATATAGTAGAAACTTCTCCCGGGATTCTCTATGGGCCGCAGCAGCGCAGCATCCGGATGGGGCTTTGCGGGAGCGTGTTCCATTTAATCCACCTCTTTCAGATAAATAACCTTTGGTTCCGTTCCCAGGTCTTCCAAAAGTTTTGTGGCGCGAGGGCTGTGCGCGAGGTGGTTCACCTGGTGGGTGGCGTTCTCCAGGTCGCCGAAGACGATCGCCCCGGTGGGGCAACTGTCTGCACACGCCGGCTGGAAGTCCGATTCCCGCAAATCGCGTGCTTCGAATTTCGCCTGCTCCTTGGCTGCTTGGAGACGATGAACGCAGAAGGTGCACTTCTCCACCACGCCTACGGGGCGGACCGAAACATCCGGGTTGGTGGCCCGGTCCATTCCGGGTGGCCATTCCGGCTTGTACCAGTTGAAGGATTTCACCGTGTAGGGGCAGGCGGCCATGCAGTAGCGGCAGCCGATGCACTGGGGATAGATCTGCGCCACGATCCCTTCCTCATTGATATAGGTGGCGCGCACCGGGCAGACTTTCGTGCAGGGGGGGTGATCGCAATGCATGCAGGGCCGCGGGATCTGCCGCACCCGGAGCCGGGGATACTCCCCCTCGTGGATCGTGAGCATGTCCATCCAGAGCATGGTCCGCCCCATCTCCGACTCCTTGGCTTCCACGATGGCCACGTTGTTCTCCAGCTTGCAGGCGGCCGCGCATTCCCCGCACCCGGTGCATTTCTGCAGATCGATCACCATCCCCCACTTCATCGGCGAGACTCCTTATCGGTTGATCTTCTCCACGCGGACGAGCGTCGAATGCCACGAGGTGCGTCCGCTCAGCGGATCCGCACGATGTTCGAGCACCGCGATCGGGTTCGCCCCGATCATTTTCGCATTCCTTCCCGATTCCGCATGCCCTTGGCCGAAAGGAACGGACAGAATTTCGGGCGAAACCGTGGGGACGACCCGCACGGGGAGCGTCATCGCGCCTTTCCCGGAGACAACCCGGATGAGGTCTCCGTCCCTGAGCTTTAGGCGCGCGGCCCTTTCGGGGTGCATCTCCGCCCACGTTCTCCAGTACAGCCGGGAGTGAAGCCCGAACATCTCCTGCAGAAGAGGCTGGCTTGCCCCGTCACCGGTCATGTTCATGAGCGTAGTAAACGGGTCAAGGAGAAAGGAATCGGGTCCATCGGGCCTCCGGATCCCGTCTTCCATCCATCGATTGGGCGTCTTGGCTCCTTTTTCCCCTCCCTCCTGCGAACGGGGAATCGTGGTTTCCGCCAGCAGGGCAGTAAGGCGGGGGTCGGTCGGAAAGCGGAATATCTTTTTCCTCTTCCAGTCCACTGCCGGGTATTCCCCCGGATCCCACCATCCCCCTTTTTCCCGCAGCAGACGCCAGAAGTCCGCGAAAGCCGGGTAGCTGTACACCTGCCAGCCTCGCTTCCGCAGATCTTCCAGGAACTCCAGGGAAACCGCTTCGAAATACGGTGTCCCCTCTCCGGACGCGAAGATCTGCTTCATCCGTCCCTGGACATACTCTCCATAGGACTTTCCGTTGCTTCCCGGGAACAGGTCGATCCCCGCCTCCTTCCCGAGGCGGAGGAGAACGTCCCCGAGGGGACGCGCGCCCGGCAGGGGGGGGACAATCGGTTGTTGCAGGCCCAGCTGGGAGAAGGGAAGATTATGGGGCGCCAGGGTTAGGTCCCACTGCTCCAGGTACGTGGTCACCGGCAGCACGATATCGGCATAGGGAGAGGTGTCATCGAGAAGCGTTGCGAACTGAACGACGAAGGGGATCCGGGAAAGCCAGTCTCTCCACTCCTTCTGGTTCGCCGCCTGGAACACCGGGTTGACCTGGGCGATCAGGAGCATTTCCGGGTCAGGTATTTTCCCGGCAGCGACAAGATCCGGCAGTTGCTCCGCAACCCAGGCCGCGGGCAGATCGGAACCGAGGGCGTTTGGCGGCTTTCGGGAAAAAGCGGCCGAACGGGGGGAGAAGGCGGGAAGTGGGAACGTGCTCCAGGGAACCGGGGCCGGTTCGCGCCAAAGCCCTTTCACGGAGAAACTGCCGGACAGGGCATTGAGACTCCCCACCGCCCACTGGGTGTAGAGTCCCGTAACGCTTGCGGCTGATGTGCCTCCGGCCAGGGCCAGAGGAGCCTTCGCGGATCCGAATTCCCGGGCGAGCCGTAAGATAGTTTTCGCCGGTACCCCGGTGACGTCGGAAACCCGCTCCGGGGAGTAGTCCCGTGTGACCAGGGTCCGGAAATCGTCACTTCCCTCCTGGAAATCCCGGGTGTGGCGGTTGATGAAGTCCCGGTCGTAAATATTATCCCGCAGGATCACGTACGCTAGCCCCAGCGCGAGGACCCCCATGCTTCCCGGCCGGATCCGCACCCATTCGGTGGCGTTTACTCCTGCCTGGGACATCCGTGCGTCCACGTGCACCATCTTGAGGCCCGTGCGCGGACGCTCCTCTTTCAATTCCCCGTAGATGCGGTTGAAGTACACCGGGGACAGGGGTTCCTCCAGGAGGTTCGCTCCGAAGGTGATCAGGTAATCCGTCTTCGGAAGGTCGAAGGCGAGGGGGGGGAAATCCCCGGTCCCCTGCCTGAATCCCAGTTCGTTGACTGCCGGGCTTCGCCACGGGAAGAAGTGGGAAGACCCCATCCGGGAAACGACTTCCCCCGCGAATTCTGTCAGCAGGGTGTTCCGGTCTCCCATCAGGAATCCCAACTTGCCGGGCTGTTTTCCCATCCTTAAGCCCTGGAGAGACCGGGAGATTTCCTTCATGGCGACATCCCAGGAAACGGGCTCCCACCCGGCTTCTCCCTTCTTCCCTTTACGCCGCCTGGGTTGGCTGATCCGGTCGGGGTGATAGAGGAGTTCCAGCCCGGCTTCTCCCATCGGGCAGGTAAACCCTTTGTTCACAGGGGCGATCGGGTTGCCGAGAATCCGAACCGGAATGTCGTCTACCAATCGTACGCGAATGCCGCATCCCGCGGGACATTGTCCGCACGTGGACATCTTCCACGTCTCCAGCCGGGGCCCGGATCGCAGTGTCTGCCTCCACTCGTCCGGTATTGCCCAGGTCCGGGAGGCTCCCCCCGCGAGAGCGCCCGTTGCTCCCAGCATTTGAAGAAAAACGCGACGCGAGATTTTCACATTCGCTCCTTATGAACTAGCGATGGCATGCCGCGCAATCGGTGGTTACCTGTTTCGACTCGTGGCAACGGGTGCAAAACTTCATTTTAATCGGGACATGCGGCTTCGTAAAAGGAAGGGTCATGTTATTCACATCGCCGTGGCAGTCCTGGCAGGCGATTTTTCCGAGCGAAACGTGCCGCCGGTGCGAAAAATAGGCATGGTCGGGGACCCGGTGTACCTGAACCCATGGGATTAACTGGTTCTTTTTGATGAAGCCAACCAGTTTCTCCTCTTCTTTGCTGTCCGTCATCGCTTCCTCATGGCAGTCCCTGCAGTACTCGATATTGGGGATGGAAGCTTTTTGATGGGTCTGTGCCCGGGCGTGACAGTCGAAGCAGCCAAGTCCCACTTCTTCTATATGTTTATTGTGATTGTATGCAATTGGCTGGGAAAAACTTTTCTGGTCGGAACAGCCGCTAATACAGAGAATACAGAAAAGAAAAAGGACAGGGATGATGATTCGTTCCCGGTTATTCATCGTGCCTCCGCATCATCGGAGTTGTTCTTTTCATGCCTGGTGAAGAAGCCTTTCCGTGACCGCGGTTTTCCTGGAGATTCAGTTTTGTACCTCTTCGGGGACGCACTTGTCAAGAACCATTTCGGAATACACGATTGCGGAGGATGAAAGAGACCGGAACGGAGAAGGGGGGGCGCCCGGAGGGCGCCTGGTTGTTCCATGCAATGGATATCTTGGGGTTTTCGTCTTGCGGAAGGGGTCCGGCAGGCGGCTACGCCTTTGGGGGAGATCGCGCGGTCCAAAATCTCCGGTTTCCGCCGTTGACAATTCATGGGACATTGGATAGGATTCATTCCATTTTGGGGACGGGGACGAATCTCCCGGGAAAGATCCCCCCGGGGGGGTTCTTCACGTTCCGCCGAAACACGATTTCAAAATGAGGTTGCGTACCCGCTGTGTCTGACCGGTCATCCCTCGTCTCGTTTCCAAGGAGGATCGCCTCGTTCATGAAAAAACCGTTGCAGAAACTGCCCGAGTCCGCGTTGCGGCTCATCACCGTTTTTGCCGTATTCATCTTCGTCACCATCGTCATCGTGAAGTTCGTCATCCCTCCCCGGTTCAAGGACACGAAGATCCAGTGGGCGGACACGGTCAGGCAGGAGAACGCCAAGCCGGTCCGGTACGCCGGCGCGGTTGCCTGCACGGACTGCCACGAAGAGATCGTCGCGGAAAAGAAGCGGGGGTATCACCGGGACCTGTCCTGCGAGACGTGCCACGGCCCGGCGAAGGCCCACACCGAAGACCCGGACAACATCATGCCGCCGGCGCCCCGGGACCGGAAGTTCTGTCCCGTCTGCCACACCTTCAACCCCTCGCGGCCGAGGGGGTTCCCCATGATCAACCCCGTTGCGCACAACCCGATGAAGGCGTGCTTCACCTGCCACAACCCGCACGACCCGAAGCCGCCGACGGTCCCAAGAGAGTGTTCTGCGTGCCACGGCGAAGTCGCGAGGACGCTCTCCGTCTCCCACCACGTTCAGCTCAAGTGCACCACGTGCCACAAGGTGCCGGCCCGGCACCGGGTCTCTCCGAGGGTCATCAAGCCGACGAAGCCCGCCAGCCGGGATTTCTGCGGGAGATGCCACGCGGAGGAATCGTCCTTCCAGGGGACCCCGAAGGTCGACCTGGCCACCCACGGGGAGAAGTACGTCTGCTGGCAGTGCCATTATCCCCACCTGCCGGAGGTGGAATGATGGACCGTAGGTCGTTTCTCAGAAAGCTCCTTTCCGCTCTCGTCCTGTCGGGCGGCGCACTGGGCGGCTACCTCCGTGTTCTCCCTGCGAAGGCCAGGGAGGTGGCGGAGCCCGCCGGAACGCTGTGGGGGTTCGGGGTCTCGGTGGACAAGTGCATCGGCTGCGCACGTTGCGTCGTGGCGTGCAAGTCGGAGAACGACGTCCCGAAGGAGCCGTTCTTCTACCGTACGTGGGTGGAGCGGTACATGATTCCGAAAACGGGGGAGGCGGAGGTCACCAACATCCACACCGGGTTGTCCCCGGACGCGGAGGTTCCCTCCAGGCCCATCTTCCGGAGTTTCTTCGTCCCGAAGCTGTGCAACCAGTGCGCACACCCGCCGTGCGTGCAGGTCTGCCCCGTGGGCGCCACGTTCTCCACGGAAGATGGCGTCGTACTTGTCAACGACAAGACGTGCATCGGATGCCGGTACTGCATCCAGGCGTGTCCGTACGGGGCCAGGTACCTGCATCCGGCAACGCACACGGCGGACAAGTGCACCTTCTGCTACCACCGCCTCACCCAGGAGCTTCTCCCGGCCTGCGTCGAGGTTTGCCCGACACAGGCGCGGGTCATCGGCGACTTGAACAGCGCGGCCAGCCCCATGACCCGGTTCAAGCGCATGAACAAGATCTTCGTCCTCAAGCCGAACCTCAACACCGAGCCGAAGGTCCTTTACGCCAATATCGACGGAGAAGTGCGATGAATCCGGCCATGATGGAAAAGCTGCGCGAGCTTCTGCCGCAGGTCACGGGGTACATCTACCCCAACGAGATCGAGGTACACTGGGGGATCCTCATCGTCGTGTACCCGTACATCACCGGGATCGTCGCGGGGGCGTTCATCCTGGCCTCGCTCGTCAAGGTCTTCAACGTCAAGGAGGTCCAGCCCCTCTACCGGCTCGCCCTCCTCACGGCGCTCGCCTTCCTCCTCGTCGCTCCGCTGTCGCTGGTGTCGCACCTGGGCCATCCGTTCCGGGCCTACGAGATCTTCCTGACCCCCCAGACCAGCTCCGCGATGGCGATGTTCGGCTTCGTCTACGCCTGGTACCTCATGGTGGTGCTCCTGGTCGAGATCTGGTTCGACTACCGGAAGGACATGATCGTGTGGGCGCAGGAGGAGACGGGGCTGATGAGACACATCCACCGGGTCCTCTCTCTCTTTTCGAAGGACGTAAGCGAGGAAGCCCTCCGGTTCGACAACAAGGCGCTCAAGGTCATCACCATCATCGGGATCCCCTCGGCGTTCCTCCTCCACGGGTACGTCGGCTTCATCTTCGGGTCGATCAAGGCGAACCCGTGGTGGAGTTCCGTCCTCATGCCGATCGTCTTCCTGTTCTCCGCGATCGTCTCCGGGATCGCGCTGGTGATCCTCCTCTACATGGTCATCTACCCCTTGATGGGGGGGAAGATAGACATGAAGTGCGTCGACAAGGGGATGTCCTTCCTCTTCTATGCCGTCATCGTCGACTTCTCCCTGGAGTTCGTCGACTTCATCCACCGGATCTACCAGAGCGAGGAGGAGATCAAGATCCTCGGGGAACTGGTCATGAACAAGATTTTCTTCAGCCTGGTCATCGTCCAGGTCCTCATGGGGATGCTCTTTCCCCTGGCGATCCTCTCCGCCATCAAGATCTTCCGGCAGTTCCGGGAGAGCGAGGAGCTCAGGAAGCTGCTCTACTTCGTCTCCCTGATCCTGATCCAGGGCGGGATCTTCGCCACCCGGTGGAACGTCGTGATCGGCGGCCAGATGTTCTCCAAGAGCTTCCGGGGGCTGACCACGTACAAGATGGCGTTCGGCGGGATCGAGGGACTTCTCTACGCCCTCGGCCTGCTTGCGATGCCCCTGGTCATCCTGGCGGTCTTATTAAAAATCCTCCCGGCGTGGAAGGAGTTCGCGAAGGCCCCCCAGGAAAACTAGCGCTCCGGGGGGGGGGGACACTCCCACCGGGGACATTCCTGATCCATCTCCGGAATGCGGGAGAGGAGTGTCCCCGCCCAGGGACGTTCCTAAGAACTCTTTCTTCCCTGCGGCGAGCGCCATCAGAGATGTCCGCGGTAAACGGTGTCAAGCGGTAACGGGTCTCGCTCCGCAGCCTCGGAGGGGGGCTCCGTTCGTGGCTCGCCGTGCAGTGAACCTGCACGGCTGCGCTTAACCTCACTGCGCCCCCCTCCTGCGGCTGCTGCGCCGGCAACCGGGGTCCTTCCGGGCCACAAGCGTTGAGGAGTGTCCCCGCACATTCAAGGCCCGGTTTCGGTCCGCCGCATCGTTCGCGGGCGCCGGAGGACTACTCCATCCTGCGGAGTTCCGGGAACTTGCGTAACACGAGCAGGCTTGCCACGAGGCTTCCGGTCCCGGTGATCGCCAGTGCCGCGGTCGCGGACGTCGCCGAGGCGAGCAGCCCGACCAGGAGACCGCCGAGTCGCATCAGCCCGAGAAACAGGGAGACGTAGATGGCCAGGACCCTTCCGCGCAGGTGGTCGGGCACAAGATTCTGGAGAAGGGAGTTCGCCGGGGCGTTCAGGATGACGAAGGCGAACCCGATGGCGGCCAGGAGGAAGATCGCTCCCGGGTAGCTGCGGGAAAGGGAGAAGGCCAGAAGAAGGACGGGGAGGGAGAGGCTTCCCGCGGTGAGCAGCGCCCCTTTCCTGCGAACAGCTCCTCCCGAAGCGGCGTAGAGCGCCCCCATCACGGCCCCCACCCCCGCGGCCGACATCAGTCCCCCGTACATGCCCGCCCCGCCGCCCAGCACCTCCTTGGCGAAGATCGGAACGAGGACGTAATAAGGCACCGCCAGGAAGGCCGTCAGGGAGATGAGGAGTACGAGGGCGCCCGGCGCCCGGTTCCCGGCAATGTACCGGACTCCTCCCCACAGGTCCGTTCCGCTCTTGGCGTCCGGCTCCGCCCGTTGGATCCGCGTTGCGTCCATCAGGAACAGCGCTACCAGGACCGCGAGAAAACTCACCCCGTTCAGGAAAAAGGCGCCGGATACCCCGATGGACGCCACGAGAAGACCTGCGATCGCCGGGCCGATGACGCGGGCGCCGTGGAACGTCCCGGAGTTGAGTGCGATGGCGTTGGCCAGGTCCTCTCGTCCCACGAGCTCGATGACAAAGGCCTGCCGCGCGGGGATGTCGATCGCCTGGGCCGCTCCCAGAAGAAAGGCCAGCGCGAGCACATGCCAGAGCCTTACCATCCCGGTGACGCAGAGGATGGCGAGGACGAACGCGAGGATCATCATCGACACCTGTGCGAGGAAGATGATGCGCCGCTTGGAAAACCGGTCGGCGATCGCCCCCGCGTGCAGCGTGAGGGGGACCAGGGGGATCGCGCCTATGAAGTTCAGGAGCCCCAGGTCCCACGCCGACCCGGTGAGCTGGTACACGAGCCAGTTCTGGGCTATCGTCTGCATCCACGTCCCGATGAGGGAGGTGAACTGGCCGAAGAACCAGAGCCGAAAGTTCCGGTGCCGGAACGCCTGGAAGGTGGAGGCCTGCGCCGGCCGGATTATTGGCGGAAGGGCCGTTTTCATCGGAGCGACCGGTGGGACATTCAGGTTCCGGGCCGAAGGTACAGGGCCCCCAACGGAGGGATCGAGAGAGAGAGAGAGAACGGCCGGCCCATCCAGGGGATCGATTCCGCTGCCACCCCCTGGCCGTTGCCCACGTTGCTGCCGCCGTACTTCGCCGTGTCGCTGTTGATCACCTCGCGGTAGAACCCGGGGGCGGGCACGCCGATCCTGTACGGCTCACGGACCACCGGGGTGAAGTTGAAGACGCAGACGAGAATGTCGGCGGGATCCTTTCCCCGGCGCAGGAAGGAAACGACGCTGCTGTCCACGTCGTGGAAATCGATCCACTCGAATCCCCCCGGGCGGAAGTCGATCTCGTGGAGAGGGGGGCATTCCCGGTACAGCCCGTTCAGGTCCCGCAGGAACGTTTGGATCCCCCGGTGGGAGTCCCATTGAAGGAGGTCCCACTGCAGGGAGCGGTCATGGTTCCACTCTTCCCACTGGCCGAACTCGCCACCCATGAAGAGGAGTTTCTTCCCGGGGTGGCCGTACATGTAGGCGTAGAGGAGCCTGAGGTTCGCGAATTTCTCCCAGAGGTCGGCTTCCGGCATCTTGTCCAGCATCGAACGCTTCATGTGGACGACCTCGTCGTGGGAGAAGGGCAGGACGAAGTTCTCGTGGAACGCGTAGAGGAGAGCGAAGGTGAGCGTTCCGAAATGGAATTTTCGGTGGATCGGAGATTTCTTGATGAATTCCAGCATGTCGTGCATCCACCCCATGTTCCACTTGAGGGTGAACCCCAAGCCCCCCAGGTAGACCGGGCGGGAGACGGCGGGCCAGGCGGTCGACTCCTCCGCGACCGTCATCGCCCCCGGGTACCGGGCATGCACGATCTCGTTCATCCGGCGCAGGAAGGCGATCGCCTCCAGGTTCTCGTTCCCGCCGAACTCGTTCGGGATCCATTCCCCGGGGTTTCTCGAATAGTCGAGGTAGAGCATAGAGGCCACTGCGTCCACGCGCAGGCCGTCGAGATGGTATTTCTCCAGCCAGAACAGGACGCTCGAGAGGAGAAAGTTGGCCACCTCCCGGCGGCCGTAGTTGAAGATCAGGGTCCCCCAGTCCCGGTGCTCCCCCTTCCTCGGGTCTTCGTGTTCGTAGAGGTGTGTACCGTCGAACGCGGCGAGGCCGTGGGCGTCCTTCGGGAAATGGGCGGGTACCCAGTCGAGGAGGACCCCGATCCCCTCCCGGTGGCAACGGTCGACGAAGGCCATGAAGTCGTGCGGGGTGCCGTGGCGGGAGGTAGGGGCGAACAACCCAAGCGATTGATACCCCCAGGAGCCGTCAAAGGGGTGCTCCGTGATGGGGAGAAGCTCGATGTGCGTGTACCCCATCTCCCGGACGTAGGGGACGAGATCGTCCGCCAGTTCCCGGTACGAAAGATAGCCGGGGCTCTCCCCTTCCTTCCGCTTCCACGACCCGATGTGGACTTCGTAGACTGCGATGGGCTCCTCCAGAAGATTCCCCGTGCGCCTGCGGGCCATCCACCCGTCGTCCCCCCAGGAGTATCCGTCGATGTCGCAAACGATCGAGCCCGTCCGCGGGGGGAGCTCGTACCGGAAGGCATGGGGGTCGGCCTTGAGGAACAGATCCCCCGTCTCCCGGGAGCGGATCTCATACTTGTAGATCTCCCCCTCTCCCAGGCCGGGGAGGAACATCTCCCAGATGCCGCATTCCCCCCGGTTGCGCATCGGGTGCCGGCGGCCGTCCCAGTGGTTGAAGTCCCCCACCACGGACACGCGCTCGGCGTTGGGGGCCCACACCGCGAAGGAGACCCCGGGCACCCCCCCCATCTCCGCGAGGTGGCTCCCGAGCTTCCGGTACAGCTCGAGATGGGTCCCCTCCCCGAGCAGATGAATGTCGAAGTCGGAAAGGACGCAGTCGAAGGCGTACGGGTCTTCCTGCTGCCAGCAACGCCCCTCGTCGTTTTCGATCTCGATCCTGTAGGGGAAGGGGGCTTCCCTGCCGGGGAAGATCGCCTCGAAGATGCCTTCGGGATGCAGCCGTCCCATCTCCGTGCGGCGCTCCTGTCCGTCGGTTAGCGCGAGCACGAAAGCATGGGCGGCGTCCGGAAGGATCGCACGGATGGCAACCGCTTTCCCCGTCCTGAGCGAGACGACGTGCGGGCCGAGAACGGAGAACGGGTCCCAGTGCCTAGCCTCCACGAGCCGCTGGATATCCTCCTTGCGCACGGTTCCGGCCATGTTGTTCATTGTATTGTATCGGACAGGGGTTCTCCCCCGAAAAGGCGAGAGGGAAGCGGGGAGGCGGGAGCGACGGCTAATTGATGCCGATCTTCCCCTTCGGTTCCTCCGCGGCCTGGATGAAGCCGTGCTTGGCTTCATACTTGGCGATGTTCTCCTGGAGGGCGGCCACGACCCGCTTGATGTGCCCCGGGCTCAGGATGATCCGGGAGACCACGGTGCCGGACGGCGGGGCGACCAGGAGGAAATCGAGCAGGAACTCCTCTTTCGTGTGCGTGACGATCATGTTGTTCGAATACGAGCCGCCTCTCAAGTTCTCTGGCAGCGTGACCTGGATTTCCATCGGCTGGTCTTTCGGCATGATCCCCCCGCTCGAAAAGAAAGAATTTGGAAACGCGTTACGGCTGGACCCGGAAGAACGTTTCCAGGCGGTCCGAACCGATGCTCGGGGACTCGATCGATCCGATGACGCGGTATTGTCCCGGGGTCGCGTTGGCCGGCAGGGTGATCGAGACCGTGCTCTTCCAGGTCCCCCCCTCGCGAGAGATCTCGATCGACGTCTTCCCCACCGATTTGCCATCGAGGAGGATCTCCCGGGTCTCCTTGACAAGGACTTGCTGGTCTTCGGAGGGGGTGAGGACCGCGTAGGTCATGATGACGTTCACCGTTTCTCCGGGGGAGAGGGTGGCGGGGTTGACCCGGACCGTTTCCATCTTGAGCCGGGTCCCCTGAGCGGGCGAATAGCCGTACTCCCTGCTGGTCTGTGCGCGGTCCTTTTCCTGCTCATCGAGGTAATGCCCGATTGCGCCGCCTGCCAGCCCCCCCAGGAGACCGCCGATCAGCGCACCCCTTTTCCCCCCGATGAGCCCCCCGACAACGGCGCCCCCCAGGACGCCGGCTCCGGCTCCGATGGTCGTCTTCGGTCTGTCGCGCGCTGTCTGCTCCATCCCGGCGCAGCCAGGATGGAGCGCCGAAAGGAATGCCAACGAGACGGCGAGGCAGAGGAATTTCCTCATCGGGACCCCCTTGAAATCCCTGTGACGTTTCTCCCCGAGTATATATTCATCGTCCCGGCATGGGCATGGCGAAGAAACGGGGTGACATGCCATGCCGGCGGGCGGCGTGGACGGGAACATGGCCGAATCCGTAGCGGGAAAGGATATCCTGCACCGTCCCGACCGCTTTCGCCGGAGTGTTGTGGTCCGCGCTCAGGTGGCAGAGGACGACGGCCTGCGGCAGGGTCCGGCTTTCGAGCATCACCCGGGCGAGGAACGTTCCCGCCTGCTCGTTGGACAGGTGCCCCACTTCGGAGTCCACCCTCGTCCGGTCCTGGCGACGGCTCCCCGCGAGCATTTCCGCATCGTAATTCGACTCGATCAGGATGAGGTCGCTGTCGACGAATTCCTCGAAAAGCCCGTTCCCGCCGGTGCCCAGGTCGGTTGCGACGGCGACGCGGATCTCCCGGTCCGCCGCCCGTCCGGTGAGGAGAAAGCCGCAAGTCACCCCTTCCGCGTCGTGGGGCACGGGGAAAGGGCGGACACGGATGGTCCCGACGGAGAACTCCTTCGCATCGAAGGTGCAAACCGGCCCCGACAGGACGGACCGGGACAGGAACCGGCGGGAAAACGGACGGACGTTCTTTTCGTGCAGGAGGATCGGGACTTCGTGGCGGGCGCAGCAGGCGACGGCGGACGGGTGGATATGGTCTCCGTGGAGGTGGGAGACCAGCACGGCGTCGATATCCTCCCAGGTGTACCCGGCCTCGGAGAGAGCCCGGACGAGCCCCCGCTGGGAGGGCAGCCCGGCGTCCACCAGGAGAACCGTACCGTCGTGCTCCACGAGCATGAGGTTCCCGGAACTGCCGCTACGCAGCGGCCGGACGGCGAATTCGCTACTCAACGGTCAGAAGCTCCAGCCCGGATCGTTCGTCCGGGGACCTTGTGGCGCGGACGCCCAGCACTTCGAGAATCATCGCCTCGATCACGATGAACACCTCGCCTTCCTTCCGGATGCAACCGGTCAGGACCTCCTTCCCCCTCCCGAGGGAAGAGTGCAGGTGGATCGAAGGGGGGCCGTCGCCCGACGCGATGCTTCCCATCCCCACGATCTCGTGCGGATTCGTGAAATCCTGCCAGACAGGCTCCGGGGGAAGGGAGGCTTCCCGGGGCCCGGCCACCATCTTGCCGTTATGGATCGCCCCGAAAAGGAAGAACCACCCCGAGGAGATCCCTTCCCTCTCGCAGAGGCCGGCGAGCGCAGGTACGACCTGCTCCCCGTGGTCGAACCGGGCGATCACGACCCTTCCGACCTGTCCCGCCTTATACCGCATCGCGCACCGGGGAGAATCTCCGCATGGCTCTCTCCCTTTCCTCCCCATCGGGAAGATCCGTAATTTGCGGTATTATACCAGCATCCTGATTCTTCGATTCCACTTCCGTTTCCTGCGGGGGATGGCCTTTTTCCGCACTATCGGAATCTGCACCCGAGGAATTTACAAAGGCAAACCTTTCCCGTTAGAATGGACCATTCCATCTGGGGGGGACAGGTGAAACTTCCGGAGCTTACAATCGGACGATTTACTGCGCGGATCCCGGTCGTCCAGGGGGGGATGTCCGTGCGCGTATCGACCTCGTCGCTCGCCTCGGTGGTGGCCGAGTGCGGGGGCATCGGGACGATCGGAGGATCGGGCATCCCGATCGAGGAACTGAAAGAGGACATCCGCCGGGCGAAGCAGATGACCCGCGGGATCATCGCCGTCAACATCATGTTCGCCATCCGCCAGTTCATGGAGGCCGTGATGGCGTCGATCGAGGCCGGGGTGGACATGATCGTCACCGGGGCCGGGTTCTCCCGCGACGTCTTCAGGATCGGAAAGGACCACAACGTCCCGATCGTTTCCATCGTCTCCTCGCCCGAATTCGGCAAGCTTGCCGAGAGGTGCGGAGCGGACGCCATCGTGGTCGAGGCGAAGGAGGCGGGGGGGCACCTCGGGACCGACAGGCCGCTGCGCGAGCTCTTCCCGGAAATCCGGAAAGTCGTGAAGAAGGTACCCCTGATCGCCGCGGGCGGGATCACGGACGGTTATGAGATCGCCGAGATGATGGGGCAGTACGGGGCGGACGGCGTCCAGATGGCGACGCGGTTTGTCCTGACAAAGGAGTGCGATGTCGCGGATTCCTTCAAGAACGCCTACCTGAACGCGAAGAAGGGGGACATCTCCATGATGGACTCCCCCGTGGGACTCCCCGGGCGGGCCATTCGGAACCCCTTTCTGAACCGGCTGTTTGCGGGGGAGAACCTCTACGACGGCGAGTGCAAGCGGGGCTGCCTGAAGAGCTGCGACCATACGTTCTGCATCGTCGACCGGCTGGAAATGTCCCGGGACGGGAACACGGAGGAAGGATTGGTGTTCGCCGGGGAGAACGTGTGGAAGATCAAGGATGTCCCCACGGTCCAGGAGCTGATCGAGCGCCTGGTCGCCGAGGCCGAGAGCGTCTACGCCCCCGCGCCCGCCTGATCGGCGAGCACGGTCCGGAGGAAATTGTCGTAGAACCTCGGCTCGAACTCCGTCCCCCGACCCTTTTCCATGATCGAAAGCGTCGTCTTGATGTCCAGACTCTCCCGGTACGGCCGGTATGTCCGAAGGGCGTCGTACACGTCGGCGATCTGTGTCATGTAGGAGACGGGGTGCAGTTGCCTCTTCGATGCTTCCTTGGGGTACCCGGATCCGTCGTACTTGATGTGGTGTTCGTAAGAGACGATCACGGGGAGGTCGGAGCCGCAGTCCATCTTTCGCAGCACTTTGGCGCCCGCCACGGGGTGCTCCGACATCCTGGCGAATTCCTGGGAATTGATCTTCCCCGGTTTCTGCAGGATCTCGGAAGGGACCTTCTCCTTCCCGATGTCATGAAGCATGGCGGCAAGACCGATCTCCTGGAGCCGGTTTTCCGGCAGGCCGAGGGCGGTGGCCTGGGCCACGACGATCGCGGAGACGTTAAGAGAGTGCGTCACCGTGTAGTCGTCGTGGGATTGCATCTGCATGAGGCGATGAAACAGGTGTGCGTCCTGGCGGATTCCCTGCATGATGCTGGCGACGATCTCCTGGGCACTGGACACCGATGCTCCGCTTTCCCCCTGCGCCAGGGACTTGAGAAGGGCCTTCAGTACTTCGGTCGCTCCGTACAGGATATGCGATCGGGAGAGGGTTGACTCTCCCCACTCCTCCGTCCCGTCCTTGCTTTTGATGGCCTGGATGATCCCGTAGTCGATGGCCTCGAATCTCGCTCCCCGTGCGTCGTCCTTCCCCGTGGCGAGAAAATAGACGAATCGCTTCAGTTCGCCGGACGTCAGCCCCTCCTTGATGGAGATCTTCTCTATTCCCTTCTCATGGATGTCCTTGAGGAGTTTCTCCAGCGCGGGGTTCATCTCCAGGAAGGGGAACTCGTCTACGACGAAGCGGCTGCCGACGATGCCGATGTGGATGGTGCCGACGTTTGACGACACGCGGCGGATCCGGTCGTGGAGGCGGGAGAGCAGCTGCTGGACCCGCTGATGGTGTTCCGGGTAGATCGCCGACGCCTGGATCACCTGGGCGAGGTCCAGGACAACGCCGAAAAGATCCTTTCGGTCTTTCATTCGGCCTCCATCACGTTGCGAAGCAGCCCTTCGCAATGCGTTCGCACTGCCTGCCTTCTGGATTTTTTCCCCCGGTGCAGGAAGGCGATGGCCTCCGTCCCGCCGATCCGGTACAGCGCGCTTGCCGCGTCGATCCGGATCTGGTCGTCCTTTTTCGAGGAGAAGAAGCTCTCATCGACCAGAATCTTCCCCAGGCCGGGAACGGCCTCGGGCGCTGCCAGCTTCCCGATTGCCACGATTGCTTCCCGCTTCACACGGTGGTCGACGTGGGAGGCCGCTTGCAGCAGATCCGCCACGGCCCGCCGGTCGCCGATATCGCCCAGGATGAGGCAGAGGTTCCGCGCGAAATACCATTTCGGGTGCGACAGACGGCTCTGGGCTTCCGGGACGACGGAGGGGCCAAGGGTTGTAAGAAGCTTGATCAGGGCACGGCGCCGGAACGCCTCCGGTTCCAGGAGCAATCCGTCCAGGAGCGGTGTCGCGGCGACCGCCCCGAATCTTTCCAGGAGGTCCACGATCTTTCCGGCGTCGTCGTCGTCGATCTCCGTGGAGATGTAGAGGTCCCCGATGGCCCCGAAATCGGTCGTATGGAGAATCTCCCGTACGGCATCCTGCCACTCCGTACGCGTGGTCGTGGAGATCGATTGCAGCCCCAGCATAACCGTATGCAGGGTGGAAAAGTCCTTCAGGGAGATGAGGTTGGGAATGGCCGTCCGGAAATCCTCGAGGATGTCGTGAAAATCCCCCTCCTGGTTCTCGTTCCGCAACAGGTCAAGAAGAACGAGAAGGGTTCTCCTTCGGCCCTCCTCTTCCCCGAACGCCTTCAGGACCCCCAGGTCGTCGGGCGTCTTCGTTCCGACCCGCTCGAGATACGGTTTCCGGATCGTGGAGAGATCCTCGAGGAAACGATGATGGTCGTCCTTGATATATTTCTCCTCCCCCCGGGAGAGGATGAGCTTTTCGACCGCCTCCCACGTTTTCTGTGCGTAATAGTCATTGATCTTCTTGTTCTCCCGCACCTGCTCCCCGACGTGGGAAAGGAGGAGATTCTCCTTGTTGCGCTCGACGGCAAGGGTGGCGAAGGATTTTCGAAGCCTCTCCCCCCCTTTCCCCTCGATGGAGACCAGGGTTGCGACGAGACCGAGGAACTCTTCGTTGGAATGTCCGTCCGTCAGGGAGCGGGCGACGAGGAGGTCGTAGGCGCTGTCCCCCTCCGTTCCACCGGGTCCCGGTCCGGCGAGCCCGGAATCGATGGAGGAGAGAACATCCTTTTTCCGGTCCTCCGGAAGCTCCCGGACAAAACTCGAGAGACGGCCCACGACTTTCCGCAACACCTCCCCCGATACTGCCGCTTTCTCCGTGTCCGGGGAGTCCCCCCGGCTCTCCGCTTCTTTCGCGCGCCGAAGGATCGCACTGAGAAGTGTCGGGGTGTCGGAAAGTTCCCCCATGATTTTCACCTCATCGCCTCGGTCGGTGGAGTCGGAGGTGAGCAGCAGGCGCCACAGTTCCTGCTCGCGGTTCTCGGTCGGTGCCCCGGTGGCATCGGGATCCACGATCTTTCGGGAGAGCAATTCCTTGTAGTTGTACGGGGAGAGGGAGATTCCCCTGATCCCGCTGTCCCGGAGAAACTGCTCGGGGGAGGACGGCGCTTCGTGTTCTTTCGACTCGTGGAGGTAGCGGAACAGCCCCAGCAGGCCATCCGGTGTGACGGCGGAGTCGAATCCCACCGTTGCCACCTGCCGGAGATAGAGGCTTTCCGTCAGGCGGCAGACCAGGTCCTGCTTTTCCCCGACAAACCGGTTCAGGTACAGAAACTTGTCGCGGGCGATCCCTAGGAAAAGCTGTTTGTGGGGCTCATGGGACAGGCGGGAAAGAAGGGCTGCGTGCAGTTCGCCTACGCGCTTGGCGAGAACCGGGTGGTTCGTCCCGTAGAGTCCTGCCCAGTGGTACGTCTTCGCGAGTGCCTGGACCAGCGGCCCGATGTCGACCAAGACTTTCTCTTCGGACTTTTGATCCATATCAGAATAGAGAATCTCATTAGCGACGCGGGGAATCAAGTGCCTTGCGTGTTGGGGCGGATCTTTCCACAGGGGGTGTGTCGGGGTGGTTCAGCGGGCTGCCGTTTGCGGGAAAAGGAGGGCGAACGCGAGGATCGAAAGGGCGCACATTCCTCCGGCGACAGCGAATCCGGCAGAGAATCCGAAACGGGTAATCACCGTGCCCAGGGTCGCCGCGGAGATCGCGAACCCCCCATAGATGCATGTGTTATAGCCGCCCATGGCCAGCCCGCGGACCCGGGTGGGAACCGCCTCCGACAAAGCCGCGCCGATGGCCGTAAACGCCGCCGCCATGGCCCCCCCCATGCCGACGAAGAGGAGGTACAGGGGAGCGGCGTCCTGGAACACACCGACCAGGGCGATGCACATCGCAAAGAGAAGGCATCCCGCGACGATATACCGCTCCCGTTTCCCCGTGTGGTCCGACAGGTGCCCGATCGGGATGCGGAAAACCGCGTTGGCGGCGGCCTGGCAGGTGAAGATGAGCCCGGTGTGGGTGACAGAGATCCCCGCTTCGCGCGCATAGAGGGGAAAGAAGGCAAACAGCGCCCCCCACGCGTACGTGGAGAAGAAGGTGGCTATCCAGCAGGCAAGGACGGTCCGGTTCCCGACGATCTCCCGGAAATCTGCGGCGAGGGAAAGGGATGCAGGTCGGATGACCACGGGAGGAGTCGGCATGCGAGGCCCCCCCAGGAGGAGTCCCGCAGCGATGACGGCCGCCGAGAAGAAAAATGCCGTCCGGAATCCCCCTGCTGCGATCGCACCCCCCAGGCCAGGCCCCGCAGCCATCCCGAGATAGAGGGAGGACGTGTACCAGCCGTAAGCCCTCCCGAGGAACTGGGGAGGGGAGACATCGCCGACGTACGACATCATGGATGGAGAGAAGCACGCCAGCCCGATCCCGGAAAAGAGATAGATCGCCCCTACCTGGAACGGGGTGCGGACCAGGAGAAGGGAAAGCGAGGTGAGCACGGAGATCGCCATGCCGGCCACGATGAGACGCTTGCGCCCCAGCCGGTCGGACACCAGTCCCAGCGGCAACGAGAGAATCGCCGCGGCAAACATGAAGCAGGCATTGATCATCCCGACCTGGACGGTGGTCGCCCCGAGGTCGCTGGCGAACAGGGGGACCAGGGGCAGCCGCATGTAGGCGCCCAGATACAGGACGAACGTAAGCGCGCAGGCGACCAGGACGGGGGCAGGGGCGTAGGTTCTGTTCAAGGGGATAATCGCTCTTCCTTTTCCCGGAGGCGCCAACCCGTGCCCTGCGGGGTTTGCGCGTATTCTACTTCGGTCCGGCGGCAGATGGAACAACCGGGCCTTCGGGTGTAGAATGAAGGACCATGCAGATGGACCTGTGGCTCGTGCGACACGGGGAAGCGGTGCCCGAGCGGGTGGACCCGACGCGCCCGCTTTCCCCGGAAGGGGCACGGGCCGTCTCGGCGGTTGCGGAAACCCTCGCGGGAAGGATGGGGCCTTTCGACCTGGTGGCGGCCAGCGGGAAAAAGCGGGCGCTCCAGACCGCCGCGATCCTGGGGGAGGCGGCGGGATATCCCGCCGGGAGGATCGCGGAAACCGGCGCCCTGTCCCCGGGCGCGACCCCCGAGGCGTTTCTCGCGTTCCTTGCCGAGTGCGCCGAGCCGGACCGCCTGTTGTGCGTTGGGCACCTTCCCTCGATCGCCGCGTTCGCATCGTTTTTTCTTTCTCGCGAAGATTCCGTGCAGCTTGCCTTCGGTCCGGGAACCGTCTGTCGTATCCGGGTTGAGGCCCTGCGTCGCGGGGGAGGGGAACTGCTCCTTTTCGTCTAACGGATCCGGAAGAAGCAAGGAGGTCGGGATGCCGTACGTAAACGTCAGGATTACGCGGGAGGGAGCAACGGCGCAGCAGAAGGAGGAGGTGATCCGCCGCATGACGCAGGTGCTCGTGGACGTCCTCGGGAAAAACCCGGAAACCACCGTGGTGGTCATCGACGAGGTCGAGACCGACAACTGGGGCATCGGGGGGACCACGGTGACGGAGCGGCGCCGGAAGAAAGCGTAGTCCCGGTTTCCCCCGGGGAATTCCTCGGTTTTTCCTCTTTTCGCAGGTTGGATTCCTCTTTTCTGAGGGCCTTGCCCTGATTTGGCGAACCCATCATTCTTTGGCACACATCCCGTTTTTGGTTGACAATGATTTTTTTAGTTGGAAGTATGGTGATCATTCCCGTCTTCGGAGGTATTTCCATGGACAAGAGAATTCTAGTTGAGTTGACGACCGAGATAGTTTCTGCTCATGCGTCTGTTAATGAAATGAGCAGGGAAGAACTTCTGGACGAAATTCAGGATGTGTTCCGGAAGTTGAATGGCCTGGTCGGAGTGGAGGGAGAGGCAGCAGGGGACGCTTCGTCGGAAGTAAAGCCGGCGATACCGCTGAATGCGGCGTTCGGCGCCGAACAGGTCTTTTGTATGGAATGCGGAAAAGGGTTTACCACGCTGAAAAAGCACATTGCGGTAAGCCACAATTTGACTCCCAAGGATTACCGGAAGAAGTTCAAGGTTCCCGCAAAGACACCTCTCGTGGCCAGGAACTACTCCGAGTCGAAGAAGAAGATCGCCCAGAAGCTGGGACTCGCCGAGAAACTCGCCGCGGGGCGCAAAAAGCGGGCGAAGAAGTAGACGATTCCGGCATCGCTTTCGCGGAGGAGGCGAATCCACGCGGGGCGCGTGATTCCTGAAGCGCCCGCCGGGGGATCTCCCGGGCGGGCGCTTCGCCTTTTAAAAAAATTTCCCCCTTCGCCCCCCCTGTTTGAGGCAAAATAAAAAGCGGTCCGGTTTCGGTGTTCCCGCTGCAGAAAACTCATGGCGTGGTGCAAGGAAAGGAGGCTGTCGATGTCGTACGTTGCGAAGGACTACGGGAAACTTATCGGGATGGAAGGGTTCAGCGAGACCCTTTTGAAGAACCACTTCACGCTGTACCAGGGATATGTGACGAACACAAACAAGGTCCTGGACGCCCTGGCCGCGATGCTCTCGGAGGGGAAGACGGGCACCTACGAGTATGCGGAAACGAAAAGGAGGCTGGGCTGGGAATTCAACGGGATGCGCCTTCATGAATATTACTTCGAGAACCTGGGAAGCAAGGGAGCTCTGGACCCGGGGGGGAAGCTCGGGAAGGCGCTTGCCGCGGAGTTCGGCAGCGTCGAGAAATGGGAGGTCGATTTCCGGGCCGTGGGTGCGATGCGCGGGATCGGCTGGGTCGTCCTCTACCAGGACACTTCGGCCAAGAGGCTTTTCAACCAGTGGGTCAACGAGCACGACGTGGGGCACCCCGCGGGCGCTGCTCCGATCCTCGTCATGGACGTCTTCGAACATGCCTTCATGACCGATTACGGCCTGAAGAGGGCCGACTACATCGCGGCCTTCTTCAAGAACATCGACTGGAAGGCGGCCGAGGCGAGGCTTGAGTAACGAGGGATCGTAAGGCGCCGGGAGGACGTTTCGGGCTATTCAGGGAGATACCTGCAATAGCCCGTTTTTTTCCGGGAGAGGATTGCGGGGGGTGGATTACTACGCACAAGGCAGCCTGGTTGCCGCGGTGGTGGCTCTTGCCATCGCGGGATATCTGCGCGTGTGGGCGAAGGAGGACGAGGAGGCGCGGGCGTTCGCGAGCCTGTCGTTCCTGATCTTCCTGTGGTGCTTCCCCGAGTATCTCTGGAAAACCTTGGACTCCGAGTTCTGGCACCGGGCCGCCCTGGCGGCGGTGATGTTCATCCCCCCCTTCGTGATGCGGTACAGCGGTGCGGCGGTGCGGACCCCCCCGAGGTGGCACGGAACCGCGTTCGTGGCCGGGATATGGATCAGCGCAGCCTTCCTGGTCACGGTCGTGAGCGACCGGCTGTTCTTTTCCCCCTGGTGGAACGTTGGCGCGCTCCTGTACGTCTATCCGTATCTCGGGCTTTCCTTCTACATCGTCATCCGTTACGGATTCCGCGCGAATCCGTCCTCGATCGAGCGGAAGAAGTTCCAGTTCCTGCTCTTCGGGGGGGGGATCGCAATCCTCGTCGCACCTCTCAACTTCCTCCCGGGGACGGGGATTTCCTTCCCGCCGCTCGCCTCGTTCGCGGTCCTCCTCTTTTTCTACTTCATGGCGACGGGAATCCTCCACCTCCACTTCTTCGAGTTTCCGGACATCGTGGGGAGGGCGATCATCCTGGTCATCCAGGTGTTCGCCTTTGCCGTCGTGTTCGGAGTCCTGGAGGTCGTGTCCGGGCGGAAATTCTGGTTCCCCCTGGCGGGAACCTTCCTCATCTCCTTTTTCCTGCTCACCTTCTACCCTGTGCTGATGCGCAGGCTCGGGGGGATATCGTCCGACCTTCTCGTCCGGGAGTCGCGTACCATACACTCCGGACTGGGCGACTTCGCGAAGAGAATCCCCGAATCCACCTCGCTTGCCGAGATTGCGCAGATCGTGGAGGAGGCCCTCGGGCGGGTGCCGTTCGTCGAGCGCGCCTCCCTCTGGATCCGACCGGAAGGCGGCACCGACGAGGGGATCGGGACGCTCCCGGTCCGTCCCGAAGAATATCTGCGTTCGCTCGGGCGGTTCTCCGCCCGGTTCCCCGTACTCAAGTTCATGGAGCACGGGGGCTTGCGCGCGGCGGACGTCTCCATCTGGGACGACTCCTGGGACGGCTCCTTCCCCATCTTTCTCCGGGGGAAGCTGGTGGGGGTGGCGCTGTTCCTCTGGAAGGAGAAGACGCCCTCTTTCCGGGAACGGGAGCTTTTGATCCCCTTCCTGGAGGGGATCGGGCTGGCGGTGGAGAACATCCGCCAGAAGCAGAGGATCCAGAAGAAGGAACATTTCGCCACCGTCGGCGAACTCGCGGCGGGGCTGGCCCACGAGGTGCGCACGCCGGCCGGGGTGATCAAGGGGGCGGCCCAGTTCCTCTCCCGCGAGTCGCCTGCCCGGGACCGGGAGTTTCTCGACATCATCGTCGAGGAGGCGGACCGCCTGAACGGTGTCGTGACGGAGTTCCTGGAGTACGCCAGGCCCGGAGGCCGCACCCCCAAGAAGATCTCCCTGCGCGATCCCGTGGAGAGGGCGGTCGCCGGACTTGCGCGGGAGAGGGCGAACGGGATGAACGGGATTCGCTCCCGCGTCCTTGTCGGGGAGCCGGTCCCGACGGTTACCGCCGATCCGTCCGAGATCGAAAGGGTGGTATTCAACCTTCTGACGAACGCGGTCGAGGCGATGCCCGACGGCGGGGACCTCACGGTCCGTGTTTCCTCCACCGGGGCGGAGAGCAAGATCGTCGTCGAAGATACCGGGACGGGGATCGAGGATGCGGACCGCAAACACCTCTTCCGCCCTTTTTTCACCACGAGGGAGCGGGGCGTGGGGATGGGGCTGGCGATCTGCCGGAGGATCGTGGAGGAGAACGGCGGGTCCATTACGTTCGATACCGTAGTCGGGAAGGGGAGCAGCTTCACGGTGAAGTTGCCGGAGGGATGAACGGGTGAAGGCGACGATTCTCGTGGCGGAGGACGACCGGAACCTGCGGCGTGTCCTGCGGGCGATGCTGGTACGCGAGGGGTACGACGTGGCGGAGGCTCCGGACGGGGAGGCCGCCTCCGCGTGGCTCGCCGAGCGCCGCGCCGACGTCCTGATCACGGACATCCGGATGCCGAAGATGGACGGGCTTGCCCTCTTCCGCCACGTGCGGGATCGGCACCCCGATGTCCCGGTCATTCTCATCACGGCGTACGGGACGATCGGCGACGCGGTGGAGGCGATCCGGTCCGGGGCCTTCGACTACATCTCGAAGCCGTTCGACGAGACGGAACTTCTGCGCGTCGTGGGGAACGCCGTCCGGACTGCCGCCGTATCCGTGAGGGAGGGTGCGGGCGGCGGGGAGACCGGCGGGTGGTTCGGCATGGTGGGAAGCTCCCCGGCATGGAGGGAGATCCGCAAGGTGATCGAGAAGGCGGCCGCCTCCCCGTTCTCGGTGATGATCACGGGGGAGACGGGGACGGGAAAAGAACTCGTCGCGCGGGCGATCCACGGGATCAGCGGACGCGGGAAAGGGCCGTTCATCAAGATCACCGGCGCCGCCATCCCGCCGGCCCTGTGGGAGGCGGAGGTGTTCGGCTACGAAAAAGGGGCGTTTACCGGGGCGGTCACCTCGAAGCCGGGCCGGTTCGAGCTGGCGGACGAGGGGACCTTCTTCCTGGACGAGATCGGGGAGGTCCCCCTCTCCATGCAGGTGAAACTCCTCCGGGTCCTGCAGGACCGCGCGTTCGAGCGCGTGGGCGGGGTAAAGACGCTCACCGTGAACGTCCGCTTCATCTGCGCCTCGAACAGCGACTTGAGGAAAGAGACCGAGAAGGGCAGGTTCCGGGAGGACCTCTACTACCGGGTCAACGGCATTCCCATCCATCTCCCTTCCCTGCGAGCACGGCGGGAGGACATCCTCCCGCTGGCGGACTATTTCCTTGCCCGCTCCTGCGCGGAGATGGGGATCGCCGGGAGGAGGCTCTCGCAGGAGACGGCGGAGATCCTTACGAGGTATCCGTGGCCGGGAAACATCCGGGAACTGGAAAACGCCGTGGGGAGGGCCGTGGCGCTTTCGGAAGGCGAGGAGATCACCCCGCCGGACCTCTGCATCGCCCTGGCGGATACGGAAGAGGCGGAGGCGACGCTTGAGGAGATGAGGTTCCACGAATCGGTCCGGGACCACAAGCGGGCGATCATCCTCCGGGCGATCCGCAAGTCCGGGGGCAGCAAGACGAAGGCGGCGGAGATGCTCGGCCTGCAGCCGACCTATCTCTCGCGGCTGATCCGCGTCCTCAAGGTCGAGACCTGATCGCGTCGCTCGTCGAGGACCGGGGCCCCGGTCACCGAGGCAACGAAGCCCGTGCCATCGCCCTCCGCCGGAGTTCCCTGGATCGGCTACGCAGCCTCGGAGGGGGATTCCGTTCGTGGCTCGCCGTGCG